>Ga0207032_1095_pt1 | contig 25347 bp, 21 predicted proteins | sample Alteio_BWMinCont_38_FD_153308 | JGI IMG/M metagenome (GOLD analysis project Ga0207032, IMG submission 153308) | Enriched cells from forest soil in Barre Woods Harvard Forest LTER site, Petersham, Massachusetts, United States -... | ecosystem: Environmental > Terrestrial > Soil > Temperate forest >... | reverse complement strand
ATCGCCGAAACGCAATATGAACGGGAAAAATTTTCTTATTTAAAAACCAAATTATCCTTGACCGATCCCCTTAATGTACAATTGGCTAAAAGAGTTAATGATGCGTCGCAAAGCTTAGTGCTTCAATTAGCGAAGATAGAACAATTAAAACATGACCTTCGTAGAGTCAATTTAGAATTGTCTCAAATTAAAGGAAAATTGCCAGCAACAAATCCTCTAACACCAGGTACTAGTAACCCTATAGCCCCACCAGGAGGCCTTAACTTTGCTGCTATTTCAGCCTCACCGCCTTTAATGGATTTTACGTTGAACGCCCCTCCCCCACCCCGAAGTCAAGCAGTCTTAAATGCACCTGCTTTACAACCCAGACGGTCACCAACGGTTGAGCCTGAAGAATTTAGTTTAGATACAAACCTTGGTATATAAAGTATAGGGCTGGCTTAAAACTTGACCCCATAAGACCTACCCACCATACTTAAACTGAAAAGCTATTTTCAATTTTCAAAGAAGGATATCATAGTCTTTTATTGATTCTCACTCATCCTTGTTTTTCTAGATTTAAAGGATATCATATGAAAAATAGAATTGAAGGGATTCTGAATGAAATTGGCGTTACCATCAATGGTAATAAACCTTACGACTTAAAAATTAATAATAAACAATTTTTAACGAAGATGATGTTGAGTGCTTCCCCTTCTATTGATGCCGGAGAAGCGTACATGAATGGGGATTGGGATTGCGAACAATTGGAGGAGCTTTTTTTTAGGATCTGCAAAAGTGAAATGGACTCTGAACTGTATTCAAAATTTGGATCATTTTTTTATACTTTAAAAAACTCTATTATTAATCAACAATCCCCCAGCAAATCTCATGAAGTGGCGAAGAAACATTATAATTTGGGCAATCGATTTTACGAACTAATGCTTGGGAAAAGCATGGCATACACTTGTAGCTATTGGAAAAACGCACATTCTTTGGATGAGGCTCAATTTGATAAGTATGATTTAATCTGCAAAAAGCTCTACTTAAAACCTGGAGAAAAAGTTTTAGAGTTGGGTTGTGGTTGGGGTGGGCTTGCTAAATATATGGCCGAAAAATATGGATGTGAAGTCGTTGCCATAGATATTGGAGAACAACCCTCCAGTTACGCAAAGAAACTATGTAAAGATTTACCGGTCACTGTGCATCAATGCGACTATCGGAGCACCCATATTTATAATCCTCAAAATAAACCATTTGATAAAATTGTCAGCGTGGGAGTTTTAGAACATGTCGGTTATAAAAACTATACACCTTTTCTAAATATTGCTAATTCTTTTATAAAACCAGACGGCATTTTCTTATTACATTCTATTGGCGGAAATGTCAGCCTTAATTATTGTGATCCTTGGATTAATAAATACATTTTTCCAAATGGCATGCTCCCTTCTATAAAACAATTAGGAGAAGCATTGGAACATAAATTTATTGTGGAAGACCTTCAGAATTTTGGCGCTTATTACGATAAAACTTTAATGGCTTGGCGTTCTAATCTTAACAATAATTGGGACGAATTAAAGCCTTCTTATGATGAACGTTTTCGTCGCATGATGAACTATTATTTAGCTTCTTGTGCCGGCGGGTTTCGAGCCAGAAGCATGCAACTTTGGCAATATGTTTTGACCCCAAAAGGAATGCTAAATGGTTACTCAAGCTATAGATAAAATTGAGAGAGCAGAACTTTTAAAAGAGTATGAACAAAAAAAAAGCCAATTAATACATGAATGCAGAGAAATATTCAAATCTTCTGATATTTCTTTTTCCTTAAAAAAGGACACCTCAAACCTATTTAGACGTCAAAATGAACCCGATAAAAAAATTGATGTTAGAAGTTTTAATAAAATTCATTATGTTGATCCTGTCAATTTGGTTGCTGAAATAGAAGGTATGGCTTCCTATGAAGATATTGTAAAAGCAACCTTAAAATTTAATTGTTTGCCTACGGTAGTCCCCGAGTTTAAAACCATTACCATCGGAGGTGCTCTAGCCGGGGTTGGCATCGAAGCCTCTTCTTTTCGTTTTGGATTGGTTCACGAAACTATTATAGAATATGAAATATTATTACCTGATGGTCGTATTGTTCTTTGTCGTCCCGACAACGAATACAAAGAATTATATTACGCCTTTCCAAACACCTATGGTACATTAGGATACGCGTTAAAAGTTAAAGTAAAACTAATTCGAACAAAGCCTTATGTTAGAGTTACACATTTATATTTTTCTGATCCAACAATTTATTTTGATACTTTAAAACAATATTGCCATCAAAATCGAGAAAATGGAACCCTTTCTTTTATTGAAGGTGTCATTTTTGATAAGACCGATTTAACCATTTCAGTCGGTGAATTTGTAGACCAAGTTCCTTTTATCAGTAATTATAAGTTTATGAATATCTATTATCGTTCCATAAAAGCTAAAAATGTCGATTTTCTAACGAGCGAAGATTACATTTGGCGTTGGGATACAGATTGGTTTTGGTGCTCTAAACACTTTTATATGCAAAACTCTATTTTTAGATTTTTATTTGGGAAATACCTGTTAAGTTCCAGGATGTATTGGAAAATAAAAAACTTTGTTAACCGAAATTCTTTCGTCCGATCATTATCGGAAATGAAGTATGGTTCAACAGAGTCTGTGATTCAGGATGTTCAAATTCCACTAGAAAATGCCGAACAGTTCCTCAATTATTTTCAAAATGAAATAGGCATAAAGCCCATTTGGATTTGTCCCATTCAACCTTATTTTAAGGTGCCCTATTCGTTTTATAAAATGGATCCTTCGAAATTGTATGTAAATTTTGGGTTTTGGGATTTAGTTCAGTCCCATCAATTTGAGGGGTACTACAATCAACTCATTGAAAGAAAAGTAACAGAGTTACAAGGCAATAAATCTCTGTATTCGAGTGTTTATTATACCCCTAAGGAATTTTGGTCTATTTATGATAAAGAACTTTATTCAAAATTAAAAGAAGAATACGATCCTAATCATCGCCTTAACGATCTTTACAAAAAGTGTATAGGGAAATAGACTGTAGGTCTAAAAAATATTAGCACAATTAGATAATTAAAAATTGTGTGCTATATTTTATTAAGTTAACTCGCGAGTTTTAATTAAACAGTATGTTTAGGAGAATCATATGATTGCAAAGAAATTTACCACATTATTAGCTATTTGCCTGTTCGCATTCGTTGGATTACAAGGCTGTAACAAGGGAGAAGATGTCAATATCACTAATGAAGTGAAATCCAAAATTGCAGCAGATCCTACTTTATCTCGTTCCAAAATAGAGGTAGACACTAAAGATGGCGTCGTTTCCTTAACAGGAACGATTCAAAATCCGGCACATGAGCAAACTGCAGTTAGAGTAGCTCAATCTGTGAATGGTGTTAAGCAAGTAAACAGTAAATTTACGGTGGAAAGCCAAACTGCTACCGTGGAAAGCCAAAATGCAACTAACCCTGCGGCTCCAGCGCCAGCTCCGGCTCAGCCACCAGCAGCGGCAGTACAACCCGCCCAATAGTACCAAAGTATCCATAATTAGATTGTTACCATTATTAAGCCCACTTCGGTGGGCTTTTTTATAGAAGATTAAAAAGCGAATTCGATCTATATTTAAAATAAAGGGTGAAATTTTAATCTTTTTATAATGTGTAAGTGCTCGTTTTAATATGAAAATACGTATATATGACATCGAAGAAACACCTAAGGATAATCAAGAACCTAATAAAGGTTTACATCATGATATCCATTTATTAACTGATCTTTTAACAAGAATCATCCAAAAGCAAATAGATCCCGATACTTTTGAGATAATTAATCAAATATCGAATGAAGCACATCAATATTCAATTAACCCTGAAGAATGTTTGAAAAAAGTTCAAAATATTATTTCATCCTTATCTAACGATAAATTACCTATTATTACACGGGCATTTGCTCATTTTTTAAAATTGATCGATTTAGCCGAGGTCTATCATAGAATTCGTCGTCGTAGATGGCATCAACGCCATGGACACCCTCCTCAACCAGGATCCTTAGAGGCGGTATTACCGGATCTAATAACAAAAGGTGTTTCACCGACAGAATTGCATAAAGCCGTATCTTCCTTAAAAATTGAATTAGTCTTAACAGCACATCCAACTGAAGTTACACGACGCACACTAATGGGAAAATATCGTGACATCGTTAACGATTTAAAAAAGCTGGATAATAGTGATCTCACTCCGGCAGAAAGAAAAAATGTATTAAGAAAATTACAAGGAAAAATAGAAAGCACTTGGTATACTGAAGAAATTCGTTGGAAAAGACCAACACCTATCGATGAAGCCAAATGGGGATTTGCGGTTATTGAAGAAAGTTTATGGAAGGCAATCCCTGAATTTATGAGAAATTTAGACAAAACATTACTCGAATTAACAGGAATTAGATTGCCTCTGGATGCTGTGCCTATTCGATTTGCTTCTTGGATGGGAGGAGATCGTGATGGAAACCCAAATATTACAGCAAATATCACGCGAGAAGTCTGTTTATTAGCAAGATGGATGGCGGCGGACTTATATTGGAGAGATGTTAAAGTTTTGCGGGATTCTTTATCGATGAATGAGTGTAACCATGAATTAAGAGCCTTAGTAGGTGAAACGCGTGAACCTTACAGGGCAATTCTGCGTACGGTAAAAGATCGTTTGGTTCGAACAAAATGTTTAATCGAAGCAGATTTAGGGAAAGATGTTGATCAATCTTCACAACATTTCCCCTATTTAGAAACACGAGAATTACTAGAACCCCTTATGATTTGCTATCGCTCTTTAAACAGCATAGGCGCTGAGGCCATCGCAGAAGATCATTTGATGGATCTTATTCGACGGGTCACCTGTTTTGGTTTAACGTTATTACCCTTAGATATCAGACAAGATGCAAGCAGACATACCGAGCTAATGGATGCTATTACACAAGAAATGAAATTAGGAAGTTATGAATCTTGGAGTGAGGAGAAGAGACAGGAGTTTTTAATAAACATAATTGCTTCCGATAAAAAATGGATCCCAGATAATTTACGTTTGATTCCAGATTTTCAAGAATATTTAGATACTTTTAAGGTCATTTTAGAACAACCCAAGAATGCTTTAGGCTCCTATGTTATTTCTATGGCATCTAATCCCTCGGATGTACTCGTGGTGTTAGCGTTACAAAAAGGAATTGGTGTGTTAAACCCTCTGCCTATCGTGCCTTTATTTGAGTCGATAAATGATCTTAAAAATGCAAAAAACTCTATTGATACTCTTTTATCTATTCCCGAATATAAAAAATATTGTCATGGCACACAAGAAATAATGATTGGGTATTCCGATTCATCTAAAGAAGCTGGATTCTTAGCAGCTTCTTGGGCACAATATCAAGCACAAGAGAGTTTAATAGAGTTAGAAAAAAAGCACCATATCCATATTGTATTTTTTCATGGACGTGGTGGTACCATAGGACGAGGGGGTGGCCCCACTCATTTAGCTATTCGTGCTCAGCCCCCGGGATCTGTCAAAGGTCGATTGCGTGTCACCCAACAAGGTGAAATTATTCGATTTCGGTTTGGAATGCCTAAAATTGCAGAAAGAAGCTTATCTATTTATACAACAGCCACTTTAGAGGCAACCTTGTTGCCATTGGATCCTCCCAAAGAAGAATGGTGTTCATGCATGACGATGCTTGCAGAAGCCTCTTTAAAAGAATACAACCAAAAAATAAATCAAAACCCCGATTTTATGAATTATTTTAATGCGGTTACCCCCATTAAGGAATTAGATAAATTTACCATCAGCAGTCGACCGACTCGAAGAAAAAATATTGGCGGACTAAAAGCCTTAAGAGCCATTCCTTGGTTCTTTGCCTGGGCTCAAAACCGTCTTTTATTACCGACTTGGTGCGGAATCGGCGAAGCTCTTGAAAGTTATTTAAAAGAGAATTCTTTTGATACTATCAAATCCATGTTTGAAAACTGGTACTATTTTATTTCTTTAATGAATAGATTAGAAATGGTATTAACAACGACCGATATTCATATCTCCGAAGCTTATGAAAAAAAGCTAGCGCCAGAGGAATTATGGTCTTTAGGGGATGAATTTCGCAATAGCTTTCATATTACGCACAAAATTCTATTAAAACTTCTTGAACAAAAAGAATTATTAACTAAAGATTCTATTCTAAGACGCTCAATGTTGGTTAGAAATTCCGAACTTTTAGTCCTGCATCTGCTTCAAATTGAGATGCTGAGTAGAACTAGAAAAGCCGAAGGACAGTTCGATTTTAAAGATAAAGAAACGTTGGAACGAGCCTTATTAATTAGTATTTCGGGAATTGCAGCAGGACTGCATAATACCGGTTAAATATTCTCTTATTTCTTCGAGAATCTTGATGCAATCATTAAAATAATACCCACACCAATTGAAATTTCTCCTGCAAGAGGCGGTATCAGAACTGTATTTTGTTTTGTTTCAGTTACTTCGAAATGTCCTACTTGAGGGACTTTGACTTCCGCTACGTTTTCTTTAGTTGTATAGCTAAAACCATTGTAAGCCAGAGATGCTATTCCCAAAATAATTAAGATAGCCCCAAATATGGTGATAATATTTTTCATTAAAAAATCTCCCTATAAAAATAACGTTAAATAACTTACCTTAACCAAACACTAATTAATTCAGTAGCATATCATCCATAATCCTTGACTATCAAGCTATAATAAGGCCTAATATACTATAAAAATATATATCTATTTAACTGTACCCTTTAAATTATTATATAGAATGAAATTGGAGATAAATCATGACTATGAAACCTTATAAACAAAGAGCCATTGCTCTATGCCAAATAGCCAAAGACTACAATATCGTAATGTATAATTTTATTCATCAGGCACCTTTAGAGAAGATAAAAGAATTTTACAAACGACATTATAACTTTGAAACCACAGAAGTATTTTTTTATGATTATTTCAATCGCTTTGCTCTGGCCACTTTTCATACCAATATTGACACACTAGATAAAATAATATCTCAAATTGATTCATTAACCTCTAAAAGTAGAGAAGATCAAATCAATTTTATTTTTGACGAAATTATAAAAGAGATTAAAGAGAGTATCAAAAACAAACACACGGCTGCAGAATGGTTTAGCGACCTTGCACAAGCGGATATCTTCCACAAGTTGACTTCAGATTTTCTAAACCAAGATGCACTTGCAGGGTATCTCGATGAAATAATAGTATCTTTGAAAAATACTGTTTATGCCAATGAAGAATCCATCAGTAACCCTGAAACAACTTATAGTCTTATGCCATTCTTCTTTTCGCGGCAAGATGAAAAAAAACAAAAACAAGAAGAATCAACATCAACTCCAAAACAAAAGGACAAGAAAGGATCCAAAGACAAAGCAGAAAATACGTCTGATTCTAGCCCATCCGGAGTTTCCTCTGAAGAAATGTTCGAAGGCACCAATGATATAGCCAATCCTATCGCGAATGAAAATAAAGATACTAAAGAACTAAACGAAGACGCTGCAGATACTATAAGTCATTGTCAGCCATTATTAAACGCATATCCAAAAGCAAAAAGATCGATTCCCGATTTAGAGACGTGGGAAAAAGAAAGAAGGTTGAAACGAAGCAGTGATATTCCAAATAAAGTTAAGAAAATTTTGGTTCGATTAGAATCTTTTCCCAATTCTATTCAAGATGATGAGTTCACATTTACCGAATTAGAATCAGCAGTAAATGCGATCGGCGGTAAATTAGATAAGAAGACGGGATCGAGCAAGCGGAGAATCTGTTTGCCCTGTTTTGGGAAATCTGGGGAAATAATCGCCGATACCCATGAACCTCTTTATGGTGACGTTAAATGCTTTGGACATTTGGATGTAGTTCACCGGGGTCGGGGGGCTCATCGATCGCATAAGGTCATGGGTTTTATTGCTGAGCATTTTCGAGGGGCCTTTAGAAATGCAGGGTTTAATGCAAAAGAACTGTGGCCTGAAGAATTTGTCACTGCAGGACAAGACCGAAGATCAAAGGGAGCTAAAAAAGCATAGATAGCTCAATAATTCTCTTAAACAGATAGACTAAACTTAATATAAATTATGAGTTGAAATTGTAATTACAAACATTAAGAATTAGTGTATATCCTAGAAGAGGCAATAATGAAAAGAGCTATTTGGAAAGGAAGTCTTTCTTTCGGTTTGGTCAATATTCCGGTTGCTTTGTATTCTGCCGAAGCCCAATCGGATGATTTACATTTTCATTTACTCGACAGGCGTAATAATGCACGAATACATTACGTAAAAATTAATGAAGTCACGCAAAAAGAAGTCCCTTGGAATGAAATCATAAAAGCTTATGAATTTGAAAAAGGAAATTATGTCCTAGTCGATGACAAGGAGTTAGAAAAAGTTGCCAGAGAAACATCACAGTCTATTGAAATTGAAGATTTTGTTAACTTCAAAGAGCTAGATGCGCTATATTTCGAGAAACCTTATTATTTAGTAGCAGAAAAATATGGTGAAAAAGCTTATACGGTTTTACGACAAACCTTAGAAAAAACACATAAAGTAGGTATCGCAAAAGTTGTTATTAAAACTCGACAACATTTAACGGCTATTGTTCCTTATAAAGAATATCTAGTATTAAATTTATTAAGATTCCCCAATGAGGTTGTCTCCACCGAAGAATTACCGGTACCCAAAAAAGAAACTAAAAGTGTAAAAGCCTCACCTAAAGAAATTAAAATGGCAGAACAATTAGTGGAAAATATGTCTGTCAAATGGAATCCCAAAAAATACCACGATGAAAACAGAGAACTTTTAAAAGAATGGATTGATAAAAAGATAAAACACGGAAAGTCAGTAACTGCTAAAGAAGTGCCTAAAAAAGCTCAAAAGGGAAAAGTAATTGATTTTATGGAATTATTAAAGAAGAGTATTCAAGAAAAGAAAAAACATAAAGAGCCGAAGGAAAAAAAGAAATCAAGAGGCGGAAAAAAATAGAGTGAAACTAAAAAAATATCACGAAAAACGAAATTTTAAGGTAACCACCGAACCCAAACCTCGCCAAACTAACCAAACTAAAAAAATATCAAAACAACCATCCTCAAAAAAGTCTGCAAAAATGCACTTTGTTGTTCAAAAGCATCAAGCACATAGACTTCATTATGATTTTCGTTTAGAAATTGACAACGTCTTAAAAAGTTGGGCTGTTCCTAAAGGTCCCTCACTGGATCCAGATATTAAACGGTTAGCAGTCCACGTAGAAGATCATCCTTTAGAATATGCTAAATTTGAAGGCATTATCCCGGCGGGACAATATGGTGCCGGGGTGGTTATGATATGGGATCGAGGCACTTGGGAATGCACTGGAGATCCCCAAAAGGCCTTAAAAAAAGGCGATATCACCCTACATTTAAAAGGATCTAAATTAAAAGGGACTTGGAAATTAATTAAAATCAATTTAAAAGGTAAAAAAGATGATGATGATGATAGTTGGCTATTATTTAAAGTAAAAGATGAATTTGCTAAAAAAGAATTTGATGTTTTAAAGGAAAAACCTGCTTCCCTACCCTCTCAGTTTAAGCCTCAAATGGCATTTGAAACTGATAAAGTTCCAACCGGTAAAAACTGGTTGCACGAAATTAAACTCGATGGTTATCGAATTTTAACCTTAATAGAACCAAAAATGCTAAAACTGTTGACACGAAATGGCATTAATTGGAAATCTAAACTTCCTGAATTATCAAAAGAACTTGAAACATTTCCAAGTCAAAATACCATTCTCGATGGTGAAATTGTTATTTTAGATGAAAAGGGCGTCAGCGATTTTCAATTATTACAAAATGCTTTAAAATCAGATAGCCGTAAAGTCCTATACTATGTATTTGATATCCCATTTTGTTCGGGTTTCGATTTAACTCAATCTCCCTTAATTGAACGAAAACAATTATTAAAAAAACAGTTTAACTCTTGGCCTAAATCTAAGCATCCCCACATTCTTTATACCGATCATATCAGCGGTCAAGGTGAAAAAGTTTTAGCTAATGCTTGCAAGTTATCATTAGAAGGCATTATTTCTAAAGATAGCGCTAGTCATTATGTCCAAAAGCGTGATCAAGGCTGGTTGAAATCAAAATGTAGTGGACGACAAGAATTTGTGATATGTGGTTTTACCGAACCTAAACGTGGTCGACATTATTTTGGATCATTAGTGCTCGGATACTATAATTCTAAAAAGAAGCTGATCTACTGTGGGCACGTCGGAACAGGTTTTTCTGAAAAAACATTAAAAGAATTGCATGCAAAATTTAAAAAATATATACAAACCACTTCCTCTTTTCAAGATCTTCCAACTTCAATTAAAATTAAAAATATTACTTGGCTCAAGCCTAAATTAATATGTGAAATAAAATTTTTAGAATGGACCCAGGACAACATATTGCGACAACCTTCTTTTTTAGGACTACGAGAAGATAAAAAATCAAAACAAGTAATAAAAGAAAATAAATCTACTTTAATTGATAATGATAGTGAAACTGTTTCCCTCTCAGGAATTAAATTAACACATGTAACTAGAGTTTTTGAACCTACTAAAAACATCACAAAATTACAAGTTGCTAAATATTACGATGCTATTAGTGATAAAATATTACCACACCTTATCAACAGACCAATCTCTATTTTTCGCACGCCTTCGGATGCAAAAAAGGGCAGCTTCTTCCAAAAACATCATACTAAAGCATTTCCGAAATCGGTTTATAAAATCAAATTGCAAGCGCATAAATCAAACAGTGAAAAATCTGAATATTTAACGATTAAAGATAAACAGGGATTAATGGCTTTGGTTCAATTCGATGCTCTAGAAATTCATCCTTGGGGAAGTCAAAAAAAAGATCTAGAAAAACCCGACCGCATTGTTTTTGATTTAGATCCCGGTAGTACGGTCAGTTGGAAACAAGTCATCCAAGCAGGCTTATATATTCGTCAAGAACTTAAGGAGCTTGGCTTAAAAAGCTTTGTTAAATTAAGCGGTGGGAAAGGATTGCATTTGGTCGTTCCAATTATCCCAAAGCTCTCATATTCTGATATTAAGAACTTTACCCATCTCTTTGCAACCTATATTGTACGTCTTCATCCTCATTTATTTACAGCCTCGCCTGGCGAATCTAAAAGGCTAGGTAAAATTTTTATTGATTATCTGCGCAATGTCCGAGGTGCAACCTCTGTAGCACCCTACTCCACTCGAGCGCGACCGAATGCACCTGTTTCTATGCCTATCAGCTGGTCCGATCTTAAGCGAACCAAATCCGCCAATCAATTTACCCTCCCTTTAGCCCTACAACACCTAAAAAGACAAAAAAGTGACCCCTGGAAAGGATTTTTCCACTTTAAACAATCGATTACTAAAACAATGTTTGTTAAACTGAAAGAGGTGCAATAACAGTCGGTCGCGACCCATTTAACAACTTTCCAATTCTAGTATTTCTAACACAATAATGATATGTAATTAATAAAATAGAAAATGAACCTAAAAAAACTATAAAAAGTTTTAAGAAAGGCGAAATAGATAAATTCATGACTTTAGATTGTAAGTATAAAACTACCCCCAAATGCATCAAATATATCCAATAAGATGAATCCGATAAGTATCGTAGTATTTTATTTTCAAAATTAAAATGTTGAAATCCAAATCCGATAGTACTAAATACCAAGGACCAAGTGAGTATGGCATACCCTAATCTAAAATTTAAAAATCCAGATCCAGTCTCAATGCTTGAGAAAGGAGCAGTATATCCCAACTTTAAATAAACGGGAAAGAGCATGGATATTAAGAATAAAGCCGTCATTAAATAATACCATCGATTTTTTGCAAGAGCAGATATTAAATGCATTTGTTTCTGCAACAAAATTCCAAATATAAAAAATAGGGAATAATATATTAAAAGATTTAAAATGGGGTTAAATCCTAAGGGAGTATCCACTAAGGTAGACTTCATAAAACATAATGGCAAAAAAGTCAGTAATGATAAAATTATAATATGAGAAGCTGCAGGGAAATGAATATGTCTGGCAAATTGTATTTCAATATATTTACAAACTTTAGGTAATAGATTGGGAAATTGATTTAGGATAAACATTATGCCTAAAAATATTGAATAAAACAACAACAAATAATATAAAAACCATAAATGAAAAATAGGCATCCCTGAAAACTTAAAATCAGTAGCAGTATTTTGGGGAATATCTGCTATCGATAGTAAAATAATTACCCAAAATATGACAAAGGGAAATAAAATTCGACGAACTCTATTGTTAATAAATCCCAAACTGCCCCTTTTTTGAAGTAATAAACAAGCAAAAAACCCACTGACCAAAAAGAAAACTTCCATTCGAAAGCTGTGCAGTGTAAAAACAAAAAAATCGAAAAAAGGATTTTTATATTCGTCCGGGGTTAGCCAAAAAGGAGGACAGATATAAGTATAAGAAATGACGCTATGAAAAAAAACACCTAGTAACATACAGCTACTACGTATAAAATCTAAAAAAGGGATCCTGTTTTTAGAGCCCTCAGATGACAAAATGTCCATGTATCGGTCCTGCTAAAGATTCATAATCTTCATATTTCATTTTAATAATTTCAGAATGATTCCCTGCATTAAATCCAATTTCTTTGTCTTTTGCTAGAGAATCGTCCATATAGATCTTCATTTTATAAAGGTTTCCAAAAGGCGGCATGGCCCCTAAATCACAATCGGGGAATGTGCTTCTGAATTCACTTTCAGTGGCAATATCGATATTGTTAACATTCGCTAATTTCTTTAATGCCTCAATATTAATTTTTTTATTTCCCGGCACCACTGCCATGCCTAGTGTTCCATCTAATTTAACAATCACTGTTTTTGCGAGTTTGTCGCTTGGAATATGGGCGGCTTCAGCAATTTCCTGAATAGTATAGGCAGGAGAATGCGTTAAAGTCACGTATTTAATTTTCTTACTATCTAATAACTCTTTTAGTTTTTTAGCTATCACAAAGTCTCCTTCTCTTACCTAATCCATCCTAAAAACGCCCTTACTGATTATAGTTCATGTTTTTATTTTTTGTGATGCTAAAAAGTCCACCCCAAGTTGACAACCAACAAGTATTGATTTCGATTTTGAGTTCCATTTAAACGCTGCGCAATTGGAAAACCAACTCCTGCTTGCAACATCAATTTCTCTGAAGAAAGCCATAAGGAAGGCGTTAAATAGATAATATTGCCACCCGAATCCGGATCAGTCTCACTCAGGATTTTATTTTTTTGTGAAAATGTCCCATCCACTTCTGCTACCCAAGCAAAAATCCATTCTGAATCAATATTACAAATATTTCTACCCAAACCAAATTGATAAAGAAACTGATTCCCAAAGCGGGTCCCATGATGAGAAGATTTTAAATTCATTCCATGCGCTGTAAACCAAATCCAATCCGGAGTCATACGAGAATACGTTAATCCCAAAAAGTAACTCATTGCACCTGCACCCGTAGGGGGTGTCTTATTAGGGCAGCCGCTTGGAAAAAAGCTTCCTGCGACTATTGTTGCTTCATCTTCATAATTGCAGGTAGATTTATTAAAAAACGCATATTCCAATTGTAAAGAAATGTCCTCAAGACCTGAGGAGTGATGATTATTTTCCTTTAATCTAGGTGTCATTGGAGCCTCGAATACAACTGAAAAGTTGTCTGTAATTCCATAGGTAATGGAGGGAACAATATCGATGGAATATTCCTGTTTTCCAACAAAATATTCAGCTAATAAAAAACTTTGAAGTTGGTTTTTTTCGAGAATATTCTGACCAAAACCTATTAAATTGCCCGGTTGTTGCGAGGCAGGTAGTGCGAAATTTCCAATTTTAGGAGGTTCCTCTGCTGCATAGCATGTAAATGAAAGAATCAGTATTAAAAGAAAGCAACTGAACTGTAATAGAAGTTTAAAGTTGGTAATCATGAATATCCTTGATTCTATGTCTTTAAAACTAAAATATCGTAATTAACTGACAAAGAATAATTTTAGAATTCTATATTATAATAGATTTATATTTCAGTTTTATCTAGGATATACTTTGTGCTATACAAAACTATTTTAAAAATTCTTTTTCTATTTTCCATTTCTCTATCTGTCTTTGCTGATCCCCCGACACAGGTTGCAAGATTAAGCCTTACGACCGGCACTGTCAGCCTATTAGCGGCAGGAATGGAGGATTGGGTTCAAGCAACTCTTAATCGCCCACTCACAACAAGTGACAAATTATGGGTAAATAGTGATGGTCAAGCCGAATTACAACTGGCCGGAGCAACACTTTGGGTAGGGAAAGAAACGGCTCTTTCTATACTCAATTTAGATGATCGAAATTCTCAATTTCAAGTAACACAAGGAAGGGTTAATGTCCTCATAAAAAAAATGGATCCGAATCAAAATTTTGAAATCGATACGCCTAATTTAGCACTAACCATACGACAGGCGGGATTTTATCGACTGGATATTGAACCTGATACTCATTCTACTTTAGTTTCTGTCTATGACGGACTTGCTGAAGCTCATGGTGAAAATGCTTCCTATCAGATCAATAGTACTCAAGCCTATCTGTTTACCGGTGCAGATATCAGCAATTATCAAAATATGACACAATCACCCGATGATTTAGATAGCGCCTCGCTTAATCGTCTAAAAATATTAGAAAGTTCTGTCAACAACACTTATGTTTCTAAACAAGTGATTGGTTTCGAAGATCTCTATCAATATGGTGACTGGCAGGAAGTTCCACCCTACGGGGCTATATGGTGCCCCTCTGAAGTTTCTTCCGATTGGGCTCCTTATCAAAATGGGAGCTGGGTATGGATTGATCCCTGGGGTTGGACCTGGGTTGATGAAGCACCCTGGGGCTTTGCGCCTTTTCACTATGGTCGCTGGGTTAACCTTGAAGAAGCTTGGTGCTGGGTTCCTGGACCCGCTTCTAATTCATCCCTATACGCACCTGCCTTGGTTGAATTCTTAAATTTTGAAGATGGGGATATGGGGTGGTTTCCTCTGGCTCCTGGAGAAGCCTATTGGCCACCGTATGATACTAGTCAAGGGTACTTTATAGATATGAATAGTAATCTTGGACTACCGGTACCTCTGTTGATCACTTATTACAATTCAGGAATTAATATAGAAAACTTCCATCATTTCCGACATCGAAGAGGATTCTCAAAAGTTGATAGAAAGACTTTTGTTAACTCTGAACGAGTCGCTAAGGCTTTAAAGACCATCGATCCTAAAAACATTTCAAAAAATATGATTAAAACAACGGCGGCTATTTCGCCAAGCAGCCGCAGTGTCCATGGAAATACTGAAAAAGCAAGTTCAGTTCCCCCAAAATCTAGCTTAACTCGCCCAACCATTGCGAAAAAAGCGCCGCCCATTACCACCCTCGTTCCCTTTTCCGCTAAGCAAGAGCAATTAACTAAGAATCCTGGAAAACCCTTAACTAATCAACAATTTCAACAGATAAAATCGATATCAGCGCCTATTTCCACGGCACCCAATATAAAAACCATTGTACCCAGCGTACCTAAACAGCCTACTGTCAAACCCGCTCAAGTTGCACCTAGACCTGCTCCAATCCCTCAGGTTACACCAAGACCTGCTCCAGTCCCTCAGGTTGCACCAAGACCTGCTCCAATCCCTCAGGTAGCACCAAGACCTGCTCCAGTCCCTCAGGTAGCACCAAGACCTGCACCAACACCCCACGTAGAACCAACGCCTGCACCATCTCCCAGCACAACAAAACATAAGAAGGGTGACAATTAAAATGGTTCTTGTTCTATAAATATTAGTTTTCGATGCCCCGAAAAAGTATTTAAAATAATGTTATTTAAATTGTTTTTAGAAAGATTTTGAATCTGATTTTTTTCTTGTTTCATGACAATATTGTTCACTTCATTTGAGTCTTTATCTAACATCCAATGATTAGGTAATTGTAACGTTAAACCTGAAATAGGAACGGGTGCATTAAGATAGACTATTTTTTTACCATTTTCTGTAACCACATCGACTTCGACCTGGTTTCGCGCTGCCCACCATGCACCAAACATCTTGAGAGACCCAAACCAAGCTGTATCTTTTAAAGTAGTCACCAACTCTTTTTCAAACTCAAGTTTTTCACCCGCCATCGTAGGATGTATCAATAAAAATAATACCCCACCATAATTCTCAAGATTTTTTGATATATTCAATAATTTGGAAAAATTAAATCGTCTACCCAAATGTTGATAAGGTCTTTCTTCTTCGTCATCGGTTATAGGAAATTCAAAAATATTTAACTCGGCGGTTGCACCATTATTATAATTAAGTTGAAAAGGTAAATGGGTTAAAGAACTATAGGCTAATACAGACGAATCATATAAATACCCGGTTGCGTTTAATGCTTCTGGTAATTGCAAAGGATCACTTAAAAATCCTGCTCTAAAACTAACCACTGTGTTTTTAGTAAATTTTTCAATTAAAAACTTGCTGATCCGCAATTCCCCTAAAATGGACCCATCAATGGTAATATTTTTATCGACATTATAGGGGTTGTATTCAGGAAATTCTTCTTTACCTGTTCCCATACGAAACCCTTTAAATTCTTGTCCATGAGAAACACTATGGCTCCCCAATTCCAACCCCAAGTCTTTTATCTGATTAAGAATTTTAATAGCCTGCTCATTAAAAAAGGCATAATCCAAGTAATCTAGAATATATTTGGTTTGTACAAAATAAGTCGTGGTAATACCTGCTTCTTTTTCAAATTTTGCAAAGTCTAAAGCAAAATCATAAGCAGAACTAAAGCACATGTCATGAGACAGAATAACAGTTAAGGCGCGATCAAAAGGTACTGTTCTAAGACAAATGGCATCACTCTCTCCTTCTTGATATATATGTTTCATAAATCTTAAAAAATTATCGATCGAAGGTTCATACACATTTAAGTCGATATAATCTTCTAATTTTGTTTCAGCAACATCCTGTCTTTCCATAAAAGGACGAGAAAATTCGCGACTTCTGCCCGAATAACCTTTGTGGATATATTGCCCTAAATCGAGGCCAACGGCGATAAGACGGCCCTTCCCAAGTCGTCGTTCGGTAATGGCAGCATCACCGTCTTCGTAGACTGCTATCGCTGTACTCTCTAATAAATTAAATCCTCGGCTCGGAAAAATATAGTTTTTCATCCCTTTGTTACCAATGCTAATTTCTCGTTCACGTACATTGGTAAAATTGAATCGCTCAGGATTCTGAAATACAATTTTTGTATGTTTCATTTGGAGCGGGAGAGATTTAACACCAAATAATTGATCTAATCCAACATTTTTATCTGCACCATGAATTCCCACGACGGTTCCGCCACCCAGGGTAAAATGGGTAAGAAGTTCGATTTCGTAAGAATTAACAGAATCCCTTACATTTAAAGGGTATATAATAACAACTTGGTGTTGCAGAGCTTCGTTGATATCCGTTGTTATAGAAAATGGAATGCCAATCGTTTTGAGCGCATGCGCAAAATCCAGCCAATAGGCGGAAGGATCCGTCAAAAGTATACTAAGGCGGTTTTTATTTCCCTCATGAAAGTTTTGCCAAGGTGTCGGTTTTAATTTGGGTAATATGGTTTCAACAGAAGGACCTGACAAATTATCTAGCTTCGATGGTTTCTTGTCACCCTCATTATATTGAGTTGCAACGACAGCAATAGCCATTAGTACAGAAAGTATAATTAATATTGGAATTATATTCTCTGTTAATTTTTTCACAAATATTTTTCATAATACTAAATAGGATGTACCACAAATAATGCATAATAGATTACATAAAACCAACTAAAAAGTCCGTGAATAATTGCCCATAAAAGTGAATGGTTTACATTAAATGAGATTGCCATTGCTAACGCAGAGCCAAAAGTAGTTCCATGTACAATTATTTGCTGTGTCATATTCGTATCCTTCTGTACTCTATCTATTACTCTTTAAACCCTCATTACTCATTTCGTTTATCTTTATCTTTATGTTTATGTTTTTGATGTCTTTTGTGAGCCTCTTCGCCAGGATCTCCCGCTTCATCCGCTCTACCTTCTTCGAGGCCTTGATCCATGCTGAGGTCCTTACCTTCGCTTCTACCGTCGCCCATATGACCAACTCCCTCCTTAGCCATGGATATAGGAGAATAGCTTAAAAATAATACAAGAGAAGTAATGATTAATAAGTTCCTTTTCATTATATTAACTCCTTAAACCTTGAGTGAAAGTCAGCAGAGAAACAATTTAACAACATTAACTTCAATAGGGTTGTTCCTGCTCCATTTCATTAAAATATACCATACAATTAACGAGGTCAATATAGACATATAATATATTTGCTAATAAAAATAATTTATCTTAGCATTCATAATGTGGAGGTAATTTGTCTCCTAGAATCCGATCCTACAAGTGCAATTTCTGAATCTACCACTGCACTGATAGATGTTAAACCAACATGGCTTTTTAGTGTTTCGCTCGTCTTAAAGGCTCTGGTTTTCATAGGCAAAAAGTTTCGTCTTGCTTCCTCGCCGGCTCTTTGCAGAGTAGCCGCTTGGGTTAAATCTTGCGCGACCCCAATACCTTCTTGATAGCATCTGGCTAGATTAAGTGTACCTAAAGGTTCGCCATGCTCTGCAGATAATTCATACAATCTAACTGCAGCTTCCCTAGAGGGGGGGCAGTTTTCCCATCCATCTTCCAGTAATAATCCTAAGTTAGTTTCGGCGAGAGCGTTATGTTGATCGGCTAAGGAGCGATAAATTTCAACAGCTTTGGCGATATTTTTCAGCACGCCTTTACCCTCCGCATAACATTCTGCAAGTTCTTGTCGCGCTAGCACTTGTCCTCTTAGGGCTGCCATTTCCAAAAATTCAACCGATTTTTTAATGTCATAACACAATCCTGGATGTCCATATTGATAACGTTGACCCAAATAAATTTGCGCACTCAAAGAGCCACGTCTTGCTGCGTGTTCATATAATTTGATGGCTCTTTCAAAATCTTGGGATACTCCAAGTCCATTTTCGTAGACCAAAGCTAATTTTTCAAGGGCTTCTGGGCATTCGACTTTTGCCCCTTCTTCTAATAATTCTATCGCACGTTTTAGATCTTTTTCTATTCCTATACCCAATATATGAGCTTTTGCCAACCTAGTTTTTGCAAATACCATGGATTCTGCAGAAGTTTGCAATAATTTAAAACCACGAGCTTCATCTTTTTCAACTCCTAATCCATACATATAGCATTCAGCAATCATGATTCTGGCTTCTACTAAGAGCTTGGCAGGTTCTTGTAAGCCTTCGAAACCAGACTTAGGATCCGTGAGCATACCCCATCCGTTTATTTGACAACTTGCAAAATAATATTGTCGTAAAGCTAGTTTTAAAGGTTCTTCATCTGCTTTAAAGAGCATTGCAACATGACTTCTGTAGGAAAGCCCTAATGAAGATTGAAGGGAATTTACACTAAATAACGTTAAAGCTCGTTCAACATCTTGCTGAACCCCTACTCCCGTTAAAAGACACCAAGCTATATTGTTTTCTGCATGTTTTGCGCCTTTTTCTGCTGCAGCAACAAAATATTCATAAGCTCGTTTGACATCCTGAGTCGTTCCAAAACCATACAAATAACACCATCCTAAATTATTTTGAGCATTAATATTTCCACTCTTATAAGCTTGTTCAAATAAAAGGAAAGCCTTTTCAGGATTAGAATCAACACCCCATCCTAACAGGGTACACATCCCCAAAGCATCGCTGGCTATTGGATGATTGTTCGCAACACTTTTACCATAATATATAACCGCTTTGTCATAATCGCGTTCAGTTCCAATGCCCTGTAAATAATAATCGCCGACAATGGTATGGATATGCTTTAGATTGAGTGTTTCGTTCAGAGGGCGTTTAACAAACATATCGTAAGCAATCTTTAAATATTCAAATGAACGCTTGTGATCTTTTGCGACCCCTGTTCCTTCACGATATCTTTCCGCAAGAGCTAAATTTGCAAGTATACTATTTTTTTGTGCTGCTTGCTCTAAAAGTTCTATAGATCTTTTAGGATCTTTCTCTACACCCCAACCATTTAAAGAAAGCAATGACATGGTAATTAATGCATCAGCTTGATTCTTTCCTTCCGGGTGATCTAATACTTCCTGCGTTAATGTTGCTGCTTTTACGTAATCTTTCGGAACACCAATGCCCTCCATATAATATGAAGCAAGCAAGGTTTTATCTTCCAATGAGCCTTTATTTGCTAATTGCTGGATGAGTTCAAAGGCTTTTTTGGGATCTTGCGCGACACCTTCCCCATTCTTATAGACTATCGCCAAAGCCCGAATTCCACTTTCACAGTGTTTTGCAGCCGACTTTTGATAGTATTCAAAGGCAATTTGATTGTTTTTCTTGTTTTTGGGCGTACCCATACCCGTTTGATGACAAATACCCAACATGTAAAGAGCAAATCCATCTTCTTCAGTTTTTGCAACTTCTTCAATTTTAGCAAATCCAATTTTTCGGTTGGCAACAACACCGATACCAAAGAGATATGAAATGCCCACTTTGCATTTACCAAAGTGATTTCCCAAAGCTTCTGCACGAGAAACACATTCAAAATATTTTTTTAGATCGGAAGTGTTACCAAACAACCCTTTTTCGTAAATTTCAGCCAACAAGAGGAGTGCTTCACTCGATCCTTTATCTGCCGCTGCAACAAATAATTTTAGAGCTTTCTGCGGATCCTGTGCAACACCTTCCCCTTTTAAATAGCAATTTGCCATTCTCCATTGGGCTTGAACACATCCTCGTTTTTGAGCAGATTCGTACATCTCAAAGGCTTTCTTGTGATCAATATCCGTGCCCCTTCCCAGATAATGGCAATTTCCTAAAGAGACAAAAGCTTCTAAATACTGAAGTTCATTAACCAGTTTATTTAGGATGGCAAAACCTTTAGCCATTCTTTCAGGTTTTGAAGATTCTATGAGGTAAACAGCAGTAAAGAAGATAGAAGGCAAATGATCCTTATTTGAACCAAGTGTAAAAAATCGACTAGCCATTTGGGGATTTTTTTCGTAACCCCATCTTCCCTCATAATAAAGATTTCCCTGTTCGTGTAAAGCTTCAGGAACTTCTGCCAGTATGCAAATTGATAAGACATGATCCAGAACTTCTTTTTTATTTTTTTCTATTGTAACCTGTTGATGATAATTATTTAATATAGTAAACACATTGAAAGCACAATCTACATTTCCAGCATCGGCTCCTTTTTTATACCATATATAAGCGGCATTAAAATCTTTACGTTTAAAAGCTTCCTCACCTTTTTGAACCCAGTATTTCATTTGAAGTGTAAAAGTCCCACTTCTTCTCGGAACCCCGTGCAATTGGCGAGCAAGTTCTGCTTTACTGTTTTCCGTAGCTTTGGGATTTGAAAGAGTGGCTTTATTATCGACTTTAGATTTCATTTCTTTTGCGGGTTGCTGTTGCTTCTTTGACATTACTACTACCTCGTATTTGTGTTGTTTAACTTAATCTAAATCTAATGATTTCTTTATATACAGTTTATATGACAATTCCAACGGCTCAAAACACAAAATATGGATATATCAAATGAAGGTTGTGAGGTCTTAATAAGAGTTTTTTATCTTTACTTCTCAAACAGCTTCATTAATATAAAATATGTTTTATATCTAGCAATCAAATGTGCTACCATATAAAACATATTTTATATTCTGTACTTTTTTGTAGCAAATATAAAAGATATTTTATGGCAAAAACAATTTGGGGATAGATAGATGGAAAGGCGACTTCACCTCAATTGGCAATTACTTGTCGAAGAAGCTAAACTCCGACGAAAAAATCAAAAGTTAACTCAAAAACGTTTAGCTCTATTAGCAAAGGTTAGCACGCCCACAATTTCGAGGTTTGAGGGAGGTGCTAAAGATATTCAATTATCTTCGATATTTAATATATTAAACATTTTAGGTCTAATGGATAATCGTAATCTTAATTTTCCAGATCCAAATCCACAAATTATTAGGAGTTCAGGTTTAATAGAATTTTGGGGCGAAGGGCATAATAATAAAAAAATACTTTGCAGATGTTCTGAAGAAGCATTAGAAGATTTAAGCGGAGAGAGAGAATTCACTAAAATTCCATTACTTCGAATATTCAAACAGCACCAATTGTCGATTGAACAAATAGCAAGAAGAAAATATTTAGAAAATATTTTAGAAGATGATGGTTCTATTCTAATTAAATCAGATGATATAAACTCATAACCTAATTACTAGCAAAATAACACATGTAGAAAGTACACCCTGTGTTTGAGTACAACCGAATAATATTTCCGGTATGGGAAGGGAATTCATATTGTTTCAACTTTTACTCGGCAATACTGATGCACATTTTAAAAATTTTGCAATATTCCATACTCGAGAAGGACTTAGTTTAAAAAGAAAGCTAAAGGAAAGTGCTAAAATGCATTCAATTGCACATATTTTAAAGGTACCGGTCAAATTATTCTTATCCTACTAAGGGGTCCCAGGTCTAAAATTAAACTAAGTAATTCAAAGAGTTAAAATATTTATAACTAATATGTGACCCAGCACGTTATATTCAATGGCACTTTTGAACCTTTTTATAGTCTTATTTAGGTATTAGGGTATTAGAAACATTATTTATTAATCTGGAGAGCACTGATGAGTGCAAAACCAACCATTGAACAAGTACTAAAGGGTGCACTATTAAATATTAAGGAAAATACAATAGATGCTTCTATAAAAATAGAAGTAATTGAATATATAAATATATTGTTAATGAAAAAAAAATTGAGGCAGAAGACAGATTTAGTGGAAACAATTAATAAATTTTTAAATGAAAAATACAAAGAGATTCATTTTGATAAGACTGAATTAAGGGCTTTAGTTTATAACATTAGCTTGTACTTTAGGGTCTTAAGTAGAGTCCCTACTCTATCTAACAAATATAGTGACACACTTCGAGTGATGAAAAAATTTATACAAGACAAAGACAATCTAAATGCAGCGCTCATTGCAGCTCTTAATGCAATGCTCAGTGCCTTTGAAGAAATTCCAGCACTCACGCAAGTCAGGAAAGACCTGGATGTTCGTACCACTGAACTTGAAGAACTTGAGCAATTACTAAGCAATGAAGAATTAGGGTTAAAAAAAGTTACAATTTCCCCTCAACCGACACATGAAGATGAAAATTTAAAAAACAGAATATTAAGATTGCTAGAAGATTCAAAAGCAGAGGTTGATCAAATAGAAGATATCCAAAAAAATATATCTAACTTAAATAAGACTAAGCAATTGCCTATACCTAATGATATGGTTTCTATACCAACAGATTTAAAAAAATATTTAGAGAAACAATTATCGATAGCAGAGACTCAAGTAAAAGAACTTGAAATCCTTCAAAAAGAATACCCTAATAGTGTTTTTGATGATACTGAATCTATAGGAAAACTTAATGCGTCGTTAGAAAAAATAAGTAAAATAATAGAAAAAGAAAAAAAATTAACAGATTTTACTTCTTCATCTGAGGATACTACTCAAATGCCAAAAAGATGGGAGGAGGAAATAAGAAAAAAAATTGAAACTAATAGGGAATATAGAGGCAAACTCTTTGAAGCAAATGAAAATGTACTAAAAATAGCACTGGAAGCGTGGAAAAAAGATCTTGATGCGGAAATTCTAGGAACCGTTAGTCCAGAAGTAGCAAAGCCCGCAGAACCGGAGTTAGTACTTTTTTCTCCTAAGACTCCTCTTCAACCTTTACATCAATCTACTGCCAAACCGAGTTTGGAAGATCGTCCTCCGGATCCTAATACTCCAGATTCCAACGAGCCCCCAGAGTTCCGCTAAAGACTGTTGTTTTTCTGCTTGTAATTTCATATCAAAAAGAGGTAGCAATTCTCTTTGCACGGTATTTTTCAATGCCATATTATGAATAAGAAAACTCCAAGTGATAAGCACCCATAAAAGAATATTTGTAAATAAATTTTACAGGATCAACTGGAAGCTTGATTGACGCCATGCTTCGTACACTACAACCGAAACAGCATTTGCAAGATTTAAGCTGCGTGTTGGCTGTTGCATTGGGATCCTAATTTTCTGCGAATCAGAATAATTCACAAGTATTTCTACGGGTAAGCCTCGAGTCTCGGGTCCAAATACAAAAGTATCGCCTATCGCAAAATTCACATTAGAATAATTGGTATTCCCTTTTGTGGTGCAAAGATAAATTTTTGAATCTTTATGCGTATTTAAGTACTGTTCTAGTGACTCATAACGGTGTATAGGTACCATCGGATTATAATCTAATCCTGCCCTTTTTAGATGTTTATCTGTTAATTGAAAGCCTAAAGGTTCAATCAGGTGCAGTGTACAACCTGTATTTGCGCATAACCGAATAATATTCCCAGTATTTCCGGGTATTTCGGGTTGATATAAAACGATGTTAAACATATAAAAATTTATTTGGGTGTTTCAAGGTGATTGTATTTAAATACTGAAAAAGAGCCGCCAAAAGTATTTCCACACCATTTTTGTTTATCTTTCAGCCCTTTTGGAATTTCAGAGCAATCATTAATTTCATCAAATCCATATTTTTTGTAATAAGAATTTAAATGAGAAAAAGGGAGACAGTATACACTTTGATGGGGTTCTATTGTAGTTAATAAGAATTCTATAACTTTTCCTGCAATCCCCTTTTTACGATAGGCGTCTTCAACATACATACCGCTCAGTTCAAAAATATTGTTATCAATTCTTCTTAAACGCCCTACCCCTATTTTTTCTATATTAGATTCGACAATAGCGATAATTTCGTTCTCTAAATTTGCCTCAGGAAATTTTACCTCCCGATATTTTGCATTTATCCAAGTCAAATCATCAAATGAAGCTAAACGTATTTGAGTTTCCATAATTTCCAGAGTATATAAGATTCTTTGGGTTCTGTGAACATTTTTGAGCTTGAAAGAAGCTGGGGCATTATGTCACAATCTACTTTGTTGGATAGCTGGGTATGGGCTATGCTAACACGTCCCAATACCATTACCATAGGCGATCGAACTTGTGGGATATTTTTGGACAAGTTTGCAAGGAAATTACCCAATGGTTGGTTTGTCACACTCTCCAATGAAATCTATCGTTCCGCTGCAGGCAGGTTTATAAAGCAAAGGGGATCCCACCCT
>Ga0207032_1094_pt1 | contig 25438 bp, 14 predicted proteins | sample Alteio_BWMinCont_38_FD_153308 | JGI IMG/M metagenome (GOLD analysis project Ga0207032, IMG submission 153308) | Enriched cells from forest soil in Barre Woods Harvard Forest LTER site, Petersham, Massachusetts, United States -... | ecosystem: Environmental > Terrestrial > Soil > Temperate forest >... | reverse complement strand
AAATATTACTTATTATTTTAAAGATACGGTTTTGGCGGGATGTGTTAAAAAAGACACAATCGTCATTAAAGTCATCCCGATACCGAAGGCTAAAACAGCTTCAAATACCACCATTTGTGCTGGTACAGCCATTCCAATTGGTGCGGCCGCAGTAAGCGGGAATGCCTACAATTGGACGAGTTCTCCATCTGGGTTTACATCAACTGCCTCAAACCCATACGTAAGTCCAAAAGTTACCACTTCCTATATTCTCACAGAAAGCGTCGTTACATCGGGTTGCAGCAAAACGGATACTGTTACATTAACGGTAAATCCGACGCCGGCAGCCTATGTTCTTCCAAGCACTGCGATATGTTCCGGAGCTACGGTGTCACTGGGAACGACGGCAGTAACCGGAAATTATTATTCCTGGAGCAGTACGCCTTCGGGGTTTAGTTCAAGTCTTTCAAATCCATCAGTCAGTCCTACCGTAGTTACAATTTATACCCTTACAGTTCAGAACATGTCAACAGGGTGCAGCAATACAAATTCTGATACGATTTCGTTACCTATTGTATCCGTTATTGCAAATACCACAACATGTTCGGGTACACCCATTGCAATTGGTGGGATTTCATATGCCGGGAATCAATATTCATGGACAAGTGTTCCTGCCGGTTTTACCTCAACTTCCGCAAACCCGGTTGTGAGCCCAACAACAACTACTACTTACACACTTAAAGATACAGTAAATGGATGTAGTAAAACAGGATCTGTTACCATAAAAGTTAACCCGCTCCCGGCTGCTAAAACCATATCAAATACTACTGTATGTTCAGGTTCTGCAGTTTCTTTGGGTGCCACTTCTGTTAGCGGCAGTACGTATAAATGGTCAAGCAACCCTACCGGATTTGGTTCAACGCTTTCAAATCCTTCTGTAAATCCAACAACAACTACAAAATACACTCTTACTGAAACCATAGCTGCAACGGGCTGCAGCTTTACCAACACAGTTACCGTATCTGTAAATTCTTTGCCTTCAGCTACGGTTATTGCAAATACTGCAATTTGTTCCGGAGGATCTGTTTCTTTAGGGGCAGCATCAGTTTCGGGAGACAATTATTCCTGGTCAAGTGTGCCCGCGGGATTCAGCTCAACGGTTTCAAACCCGTCTGCCAGTCCTACCGTTACAACGGCATATATTCTTACGGAAACAAATCCGGTAACTGGTTGTAGCAGAACAAATTCAGATACTATTTCAGTGCCTTCCGCTTCCGTGATAGCCAGTACGGCCATCTGTAGTGGTTCTTCGATATCTCTCGGGGGTAAATCTTATAAAGGAGATATATATTCATGGACAAGTTCGCCTTCAGGTTTTACCTCAACATCTTCAAACCCAAATGTTAAACCATTAACTACAACTACATATTATCTTAAAGATAGTGTGGCAAATGGCTGCAGTAAGACGAACTCTGTTTTGATCACTGTCAATCCTTTACCTTCGGCATCGGTAATTGCCAATACTTCAACCTGTTCGGGTAATTCTGTATCCATAGGTGCAACTTCAGTCGGGGGAGATATTTATTTATGGACCAGCTCGCCTTCCGGATTTAGTTCTACTTCGTCGAATCCTTCGGTAAGCCCTACTGCAACGACAACATATACTGTTGTTGAAACGGTTAGTGCCACAGGTTGTTCGAATTCAAACCATGTCAAGATCTCAGTAAACCCTCTTCCTTCGGCAACAGTTATCCCAAGTACAGCAATTTGTTCTGGAACTGTTATTTCCCTGGGAGCCTCGGCTGTGGCAGGTGATTCCTATTCCTGGACAAGTATTCCATCCGGATTTACTTCCACTTCTTCAAATCCATCAGTAAAACCTACATCAACTACTTCATATATTCTTACTGAAACCAATACGACAACAGGTTGTTTTCGGACAAGATCAGACACAATTTCTATCCCGACGGCAAAAATTCAGAATGACACTACAATTTGTGCGGGAACAGCGATTTCTTTAGGTGGAACTTCTTATCCGGGTAATGTTTATTCCTGGACAAGTTCTCCATCAGGATTCAGTTCCACTTTATCAGATCCTTCAGTTTCTCCAAAAGCGACCATAACCTATTATCTTAAAGATTCTGTTGCCGCAGGGTGCAGTTTCAAAGATTCGGTAATTATTACCGTAAACCCGATTCCTGCAGCCAAAGTAATGTCCAGTACTGCAATTTGTTCCGGAGGAACCGTCTCCATTGGATTATCAGCAGTTTCGAATGATATATATGCATGGTCGAGTGTTCCTTCCGGTTTTAGCTCCACAGCTTCCAATCCTTCAGTAAGTCCTACAATTACGACTGTATATTTACTTACCGAAAAAGATACGCTTACAGGATGTTCAAATACAAATTCTGATACTGTTTCAATTCCCTCTGCATCTGTCGCCTCAAATACTACCATTTGTGCAGGTTCTTCTGTTTCTATCGGTTCAGCTTCTTTGACAGGGCATATTTATTCCTGGACAAGCTCCCCATCCGGTTTTACTTCAACTATTGCAAACCCAAAAGTATCACCAGCTTCCACTACAACATATTATCTGAAAGATTCTATTGCTTCGGGTTGCAAGCAAACCAATTCAGTAACCATTACAGTTAATCCGGTCCCTGCAGCCAAGGTTGCTCCAAGTACAGCACTTTGCTCCGGCGGCTCTGTTTCTGTTGGTTCCGCATCCGTTACTGGAGATACCTATTCATGGACAAGTGCACCTTCAGGATTTACATCAACAGTTTCCAATCCATCTGTAAGCCCATCTGCGACGACCATTTATAGCCTTACTGAAACTATTACGGCAACCGGATGTGCAACGACGAATTCCGACACGATATCCATTCCTTCAGCAACAGTTGTTTCAAGCAATACCATTTGTTCTGGGATTTCTGTAAATATTGGTGGCCCGAAGTATCCGGGTAACTATTATTCGTGGACTAGCCTGCCTTCTGGTTTTAGTTCAACGTTATCAAATCCTTCTGTGAGCCCGACTACTTCAACAAAATATATTCTTAAAGATTCAGTAGCTGCCGGGTGCACTCAAACCAATTCTGTCATTATATATGTAAATACACTTCCTGTAGCAAAAACGGCTTCAAACAGCACCATTTGTGCCGGTACTCCTACAGCCATAGGGGCAACCGCGGTAAGTGGCAGCACTTATAAATGGTCAAGCGCTCCAGGTGGATTCAGCTCTACCTCTTCTAATCCGACTGCAAGTCCTACAGTAGCTACTACTTATTATATGACAGAAACAGCTTCATCAACAGGATGTAGCAAGACGGATTCTGTCGTTATTGCTGTTAATCCGCTTCCGGCCGCGTCTGTAATTGCCGGGACTGTAATTTGCAATGGTAATTCAATCTCAATCGGGTCTGGTGCGGTTACAGGGGATTCGTATTCCTGGACAAGTTTACCATCCGGATATACATCTACTGTTTCAAATCCAAGTGTAAAGCCAACATCTACAACAATTTATATATTAAAAGAAACCATCACTGCAACAGGATGCAGCAATACGCACTCTGATACCATTACATTGCCATCGGCTTCAATAATTGCAAACACTACCATTTGTTCGGGTTCAAACTTAGCCCTTGGTGGTACTGCAAGAACAGGTTATACATATTCCTGGACCAGTTCTCCATCCGGATTTACTTCTACATTGGCAAATCCAAAAGTCAATCCGACAAGTAATACGACTTATTATATCAAAGATTCTATTGCCGGGTGCAAAAGACTGGATTCTGTAGTTGTGAAGATAAATCCATTGCCGGCTGCTAAAGTCATTTCGGCAACAGCCGTATGCTCAGGAACAAAATTAGCTTTAGGTTCTTCATCAGTTTCAGGACATACGTATTCATGGACAAGTTCAGCAACAGGATTCACGGCAACGATATCAAATCCAAGTGATAGCCCTACTGTTACGACAACATACACCCTTACTGAAGTAATTACAGCCACAGGATGTTCAAATACTGGTACTGTTAAAGTTACAGTCAACCCATTGCCTGCCGCTTCTGTGATTCCTAATACGGCTATATGTTCTGGGTCTATTTCGATAGGGGCAACGGCTGTTGCGACGGATAAATATTCCTGGACCAGTGTTCCGACAGGATTTACTTCAACAGCTTCAAATCCTTCAGTTAAGCCAACTTCAAATACAATTTACATTTTAACAGAAACAGATACAGTAACGGGTTGTAAGAATACTAACAGGGATACTATTTCCCTTCCAAGGGCATCAATTGCATCCAATGCAACCATCTGTGCGGGAACTCCAACAGCAATAGGAGATACTGCCTTTGGAGGCAATGTATACTCCTGGACCAGTTCTCCTTCCGGGTTTACCTCAACGCAGGCAAATCCTGTCGTAGCACCTACTACAACAACTACTTATTATTATAAGGACTCCGTAATAAATGGTTGCAGCAAAACAGCATCTGTAAAAATTACTGTGAACGCACTGCCTGCAGCTAAAACTATTGCAAATACAGCTATTTGTTCGACACCAATATCAATTGGGGCGGCTGCTGTTTCAGGTAGTAAATATTCCTGGGCCAGTTCACCTTATGGATTCTCATCTACTTCTTCAAATCCTTCAGCAAGTCCTGTCAAAACTACTTCATATTACTTAACTGAAACCAATGCGTCAACCGGTTGCTCAAAAACTGATACCGTTGTTATTTCATTTGCTACAGCGACTACTGGTTCGAATGCAACGATCTGTGCAGGATCATCAATTACTATTGGAGGTAAAGCATATACCGGAGATTATTATAAATGGACCAGTTCTCCGAAAGGATTTACTTCAACAGTTTCCAATCCGACAGTTAGTCCCGCTACCACTACCACTTACACGCTTAGAGATTCTATACATGGTTGTACCGTTGTTTCAAATACCATAACCGTAACAGTAAATCAACCACCTGCCGCCCAGTTGATTGCCAGTACAACGAATTGTTCCGGCAATGCCATCTCCATTGGTGCTAAAGCTGTAACGGGGGATACTTATTCATGGAAAAGTCTGCCGGCAGGCTTTACTTCAACTTCTTCCAATCCAACAGTTAATCCGACATCAACCACTATTTATATACTTACCGAGACCAACACGGCGCTCAATTGTTCTGCAACTAATTCCGATACCATTTCATTGCCATCGGCACCTGTGGCAAATGATACAAGTATCTGTGCTGGTGCAACGATTCATATCGGTAAGAACTTTACTACATTTAAAGGGAATTTATATTCATGGACCAGTTCACCGGCTGGGTTCACTTCTACTTTGACAAATCCTGTAGTAAGTCCGGCATCTGCTACAACTTATTATTTTAAAGATTCTGTAATAAATGAGTGTAGTAAAACGAGTTCGATAAAAGTATCTACTATTTCATCTCCATCTGTATCAATTATATCAAGTACAGCCATCTGTTCAGGTTCAATTTCTATAGGCGCTCCACCTGTTTCAGGGTATACGTATTCATGGAGCAGTTTCCCGACAGGCTTCACTTCTACGTCGTCTGATCCGTCAGTAAGTCCATCATCCGCCACCATTTATACGCTTAAGGTAAAAGATACGACTACCGGTTGTGTCAATATGAAATCAGACACCATATATATACTTTCAGGCGGAACGGTTATCGCGAATACTGCGATATGTTCAGGATCTTCTATTTCAATTGGTAGTGCATATTACCCTGGCAATAGTTATACATGGACCAGTTCTCCTGCTGGATTTAGTTCTTCATTATCAAATCCGGTAGTAAGCCCAACAGCTACAACAACTTATTATCTTAAGGATTCAATTACAAATGGATGCAGCAAATCTGATTCTGTTAAATTAACAGTAATTCCATTACCGAATGCCAAGACCATTTCGAATGCAACCATATGTTCGGGTACAAGTATTGCCATAGGTGCCACATCCGTTTCGGGGAGCAAATACAGCTGGACCAGTAGCCCTTCCGGGTTCAGTTCAACAAGTTCAAATCCTACCGTTACACCTGGTGGCACTACTACATATTATCTTACAGAAACCATTGCCGCCACAGGCTGCAGCAAAACTGATTCTATTATTGTCACAGTAAATCCAATTCCATCAGCAGCAGTAATTTCAAATACTGCTATCTGTTACGGTCAATACATATCCATCGGCGCCTCTACCGTAAATGGGGTTAAATATGCCTGGACAAGCAATCCACCTGGATTTAATTCAATTTTAGCAAATCCATTCGTAGCGCCGCTCGTTAAAACCACATATACATTAACTGATACGGTAACAGCAACAGGCTGCTATGGAACAGGTTCCGTAACAATTACTGTAAATCCATTGCCTGCCGCTGCAAATATTGCGAGTACGGCAATTTGTTCGGGTAGTTCCATATCATTGGGAGGAAAAGCGGTTACAGGTGACAAATACAGTTGGACAAGTACGCCAAGCGGATTTACTTCCACTTCTTCTGCGCCAAGTGTGAGTCCTGCAAAAGCAACTACATACTACCTTACTGAAACTGTAACAGCAACAGGGTGCAATTATTCTGATTCCGTAAAAATTTCTGTTAATCCTTTGCCAGTAGCATCCGTAGTGTCAAATGCAACGGTTTGCTATGGAACAGTCATCCATTTGGGAGGAAAGGCAGTGATTGGAGATTCGTATATATGGTCAAGTTCGCCATCTGGGTATGATTCCACATCATCAAATCCTACTGATTCAATGATAGCAACCAGTACTTTATCGCTCACTGAAACCATTACCGCTACCGGGTGTAGTAAAACCAATTCAGTGGCGGTTACTGTGAATCCGCTGCCTCTGGCTGCCACTTCTCCAGATACAACGGTATGCGGTGGGACAAAAGTTTCTATTGGCGCTACAGCTGTTACAGGGGATAAATACAGCTGGACCAGTTCTCCGGCAGGATTTACATCAACTGCTTCTAATCCAAAAACAAGTCCGCTGGTCTCAACAACATATTATTTAACTGAAACGATTGTTGCCACAGGATGTAAAAAGGTTGATTCCATGAAAGTTACGGCAAAAGCCCTCCCTGCTGCCAATCCGGGTGTTAATTCTACGATTTGCGCAGGAGCCTCTGGCGCAATCGGGGCGAATGCTGTGAATGGAAACGTATACACCTGGTCCAGCTCGCCATTCGGGTTTACATCTACTTTTGCTGATCCGGCTGTTTTCCCTACTGCCACGACAATTTATATTCTTAAGGATTCTTTGAAAACTGATGGTTGTATTAAAATCGATTCAGTAACTATAACGGTAAAACCATTACCAGCTGCCGCAATTATAGCCAACACAACTATCTGTGGAGGTTACCCTATTAATCTTGGTTCTACAAAAGTTAAAACAAGTACCTATTCATGGAGGAGCAATCCTTCGGGGTTTGTGTCCGATTCATCAAATCCAGTAGCAAATCCATTGGTTAGTACTTACTATATTCTTACAGAAACAAGTAGTATTACAGGTTGCAGTAAAACCGATTCTGTTAAGATTTCTACTTCTGCCATACCCCCTGCCACAGTTATTGCAAATACAGTTGATTGTTCAGGGGCTCCGATAGCAATCGGAGGTTCTGCAACCAGTGGAAATACCTATTCCTGGACAAGTTCACCTTCAGGTTTTAGTTCTACGGTTGCTAATCCGACTCCTGGACCCACAACGCCAACGACCTTTTTCCTTACGGAGACGATAACCGCAACAGGTTGTACTAAAACAGATTCTGTCAAAATAACAATTCATCCTGTTCCTAAAGCTGCTGTAGGCCCAGCAAGAGCCATATGTCCTGGTTCTTCTACCTATATTGGAGGCGTTGGTGTTTCGGGTAACAGTTATTTATGGACCAGTACACCTTCGGGATTTACTTCCACTTCATCAAATCCGCTGGTCAAACCAAGTGCAACAACGGTCTATACGCTTACGGAAACTATTTTGTCTACAGGTTGCAGTACAACAAATAACGTCACGGTAACCGTTGTACCATTCCCTCCGGCGACGGTTGTCTCTGCAAACGCAATTTGTAAAGGCGCATCCATTTATCTTGGATCTCCATCTGTTGCAGGGCATACGTATTCATGGGTAAGTTCACCTGCGGGTTTTACTTCCACACTTTCTGATCCGGTGGTAACACCAACTTCTGTCACAAGTTATACATTAACTGAAGTGAATACGCTGGCCGGTTGCTCAAACTCAAATTCAGTTACAATTTCTGTTAAACCAGCGCCGGCTGCGAAAGTAATTCCGGATTCATCAAGTGTTTGTCTTGGTTCATTGATCAATATAGGAGCAGCTGCAGATACGGGAAGCGATTATTTATGGACAAGTACGCCTTCAGGGTTTACATCTGTATTATCGAATCCAGCTGTTAGCCCAACATCGCTCACTACATATAAGTTGACAGAGACATATACGGCATCCGGTTGCTCAAATTCAAATTCGGTGACTATAAAAGTTAACCCGCTGCCTTTAGCTAAAGTTTCAGCGCCGGCTTCCATCTGTCCCGGTACACCATACCAGGTGGGTGATTCCTCGGCGATTAGCGGGCATAGTTATTCCTGGACAAGTTTCCCTTCAGGATTTGGCTCTAATTCATCTAATCCATCTGTTACACCAAAGACGACAACCACCTACATACTTACTGAAACGATTGCCAAAACCGGTTGCAGCAAAACCAGTACAGTAACTTTAACCATTCTGCCTGTACCTGAGGCATATACAGGCAAAAATGCTACTACATGCGCCGGTTCTGCCATAACTCTTGGTACAACAGCTGTATCTGGAAATAAATATAGCTGGACAAGCAATCCTTCAGGATTTACCTCGAAAACTTCTGATCCGGTGGTAAAGCCAACAGTGACTACGACATATTATCTCACAGAAACAAGTGCTTTAGGCTGTTCTAAAACAGATTCAGTAACCATTATTACACATCCACTGCCTGATGCACATTGGACAGTTATTTCTGATAGTAAAGGGAATGCCAATTTCAGCGCTGATTCAATAAGTAATAAATCATATAGCTGGTCTTTTGGTAATAATTTAACGGGGACATCAGCTACACCGTCTAATACTTATTATAAAAGTGGTAAGTATACAGTTTCGCTCACCACTGAAAACAATTATGGATGTAGTAACTCTTTCGATTCAGTGATAACGATACATATTCATACTTCAGGTATTGAAGGAGACAGCGCTCAATCATTTGACATATCGCTGTATCCAAATCCATTTGTTTCCGCCACGACATTAAATTACAGTTTGACTAAATCATCAAAAGTAACTGTTGTGATCCTTGATATCACAGGTAAACAGGTAGGTATTATTGAAAATGTGAACCAGGTGGCCGGAGAATATAATGTGAATATAGATGCAGAAAAACTTCAAATGAAACCAGGTATTTACCTGATGAAGTTCATTACTGATGATGGCTTTGTAAGTAGAAGAATAATAAAGCTGTAAAGGCGAAAATCTAAGATATAGAAATAGAATCAGGAATGGTGAATGAATTCATTCACCATTCCAGCAATTCTTTTAACTTGAGAGCTACTTTATCTCTGTTTGGAAGCATTTCTTTTTCAAGGCCGATGTTTAAAGGAACTGCAGGCATATTTGCGGCACCCATAGCAAACACAGGAGCATCTAACCATTGAAAACATTGTTGGGAAATTCTGCCTGCCAAACTTTCGGCGAATGAGTTCAGGATTTGTTCTTCAGCAAGAACCAGGCACTTGCCATGAATTTTCACTCTTTCCATAACAAGCTCTTCATCCATAGGATAAAGCGTGCGTAAATCAATTATTTCAATTCTATTATCAAAATCGGTAGCTGCATTCAGCGCCCAGTGAACACCCATGCCGTAGGTGATTACAACTGCTGAATTTCCTTTTTTAACATATTGATCGCCGGCATTTAATGCAATCCTTCCTTTACCTAGTGGAATTATGTAATCCTTGTCAGGCTCAATGGTCTTTGCAGCTTCAGTACCCGGAACTTTGCTCCAGTACAAGCCTTTATGTTCCAGCATCACAACAGGGTTTGGATCATAATATGCTGCTTTCATAAGTCCCTTCATATCAGCGGCGTTAGAAGGATAAACAATTTTGATACCTTTTACAGTAAGAAGTGCAGATTCGTGACATCCGGAATGATAAGGGCCACCACCACCGTAGGCGCCAATAGGAACCCGTATCACAGAACTCACAGGAAATTTGCCCATAGTGAGATAACAGGATTTGGATAATTCTGTAACCAATTGGTTCATCCCCGGCCAGATATAATCACAAAACTGAACCTCCACAATTGGTTTTACGCCAACAGCCGACATTCCGGCCGTAGACCCGATAATATATGCCTCCTGGATGGGTGTATTAAAAACCCGGTCATCCCCAAATGTTTCAGCAAGTGTTGCCGCTTCTCTGAATACACCCCCTAATCTGCGGCCAACATCCTGACCATATAATATGGCTTCTTCGTGATCAGCCATCAATTCACGTACAGCATAGAGCCCGGCATCAACCATTATGATTGTTCGGCCGCCTTCGGGGCTACGAATTCCTTTTTCTTCTTTGATGGGGGACTCTGCAAATTCATGTAAGTAAAGACTTCCAGATTCCGGATCAGGAGAAGCAACCGCCCGGTCAAATTCAGCGGCAATAAAAATTTTTGCTTCCGTATCAATCTGGTCAAGTTGTTTTTTTGCGACGCCGGATTTTATCAGAAATGATTCGAGGTGAAGAATGGGATCATCCTGGGCATGTTTCGCAAGATCTTCCGGTGTTCGGTAAAATTCCCTCCTTACTCCCGAAGTATGATGGCCCAAAAGCGGACACCTGGCATGAAGCAATATTGGTTTTCGCTCTTTTCTTACATATTCTATACATTCCTGTACAGCGAGATAAGACTTTGAAAAATCAGCCCCATCTACCCGTCTGCGTTCGAGTCCTTTAAACCCGGCCGCAAATTCATAGGCATCCATTGCCCGCATCTCTTCAGAGCTGACAGATATACCCCAGGTGTTATCCTGTATAAGGTAAAATATGGGAAGTTTTTTCAATACGGCTTCCTGGAAAGCTTCAGAAACTTCCCCTTCGGTTACGGAACCGTCACCTAGTGAACACAATACGATCGGAGGCTCTGCAGCATTGATCTTTCCTCTTTTTTCGAGATATGAAATACCATGTGCCATTCCGGTTGCCGGTATGGCCTGCATGCCTGTTGCACTGGATTGGTGTGGGATAGTTGGGAATCCTTCTCTTTTTAATGATGGGTGTGCATAATAACTTCTTCCACCTGAAAAAGGATCGTCACGCTTGGCCAGCAGTTGCAGCATCAGTTCATAAGGTTCTATTCCCATACCCATGAGCATGCTCCCATCCCGATAATATGGACTTGCAAAATCATAATGTTTCAATTGCATACCGGCAGCAAGCTGGATGGCTTCATGTCCTCTTGAAGTAGAATGGACATATTTAGTGATATCCCTGTTCGCTTCATAAATGTTTGCCATAGCACGCTCTCTGCACATAAACATGTATGCTTTGAGCAATAACTCTTTGTCTGTTTTAACTTTTGCCTCTTCGGTTTCTGTCATTTTCATTATAAAATTGTGACAAATTTAGTTATTTGGCGGTAAGTATCGGGATTGTGTGCAAATTTGAGACTTGAGAATGTGAATTGTGATTTGAAATTGGGCTTTACAGGTGCGTAAAATGGAAACAGTGGAAACAGGCGTTATTGAAACAGGGTCTGGCTTTAGAAAATTCTTTTTGAAGTTGGGTGGAATATTGGCTATTGTGCTGCATCCGGTGTTTTCGTTCTTTTATTGTTTTTTGTTTGTGTATTTTATAGTTGCAATGGACTACAAGAAGATGCATTTTTCAGAAGTTTTTATCATTGTTTTGGCTTTTACAGTTATTTTGCCAATTATCGTTAATTTAAATGACGTCTATCTGAGAGATTTAAGAAAAAGGCCACGTGCCATATTGTTTTCAATTTTATTTTATTTTATATGTTTAATATGGCTTTTTCTTCTTGATTTCAGATGGGCATTAAATAGGGAAACACACTACTATTCCGGTTCTGAAATTTATATGCCAATTTATCATTTCCTGTTAGCATTACTTATAGTTAACATGCTCATCGTTTCGATTATCAGCATAAATTACAAAATAAGTTTGCATGCAAGTGGAATAGGGTTTAATTATGCTCTCCCTTTCGCATTTGGAGGTTTTCATGATATGCTACCATGGAATATCTGGAATAAGATTTTCAGCGAAGATATATTCACGGCAATAATTATTGGCTTTATAATATGTTCTTCAATAGTGTTATGGCAAAGGGTTGCTTCAGGTGCGCATAGCTTTTGGCAGGTTTTCTGGGGTTTTTGCTGTGGTTTCGGCATTACAGTTTTAATGGAAACATTGTCAAGATAATTTATGAAGAATAGAAATAGCTTTAAAAAATCTTATCTTAGCCTCTTTGTTCAGAAAAAAGAAATTATGAGATCGGTGAAGCATTTTGGTGTTACAGTTTTAGCCCTGTTTTTCATCCTTTCAGGAATAAACGGCAAGTCGGTGAAAACCGCAAAGCCAAATGATATCATCGGTATATGGTTGACACAATCAAAGGAGACTATGGTTGAAATTTCAAAATCTGGGGATCATTATTTTGCTAAAATTATCTGGCTCAAAGTTCCAATAAGTCCTATAACAGGCAAGCCCAAAGCTGATTTGAGAAATCCTGATCCCAAACTCAGGGACAGACCGATTATTGGACTGGATCTTCTCGTAAAATTTAACTATGTACCTGAAAAAATGAGTGGAGAGGGAGATATTTATGATCCTAAAACGGGTAATATATACAATTGCAAAGCCACTTTGATAGATGCCAATACGCTGAACATCAGGGGATATCTTGGCGCATACTGGATGGGTATTGGCCGTACGGAAGTCTGGAAAAGAATCAAATAGTTTTTCTCAATTGATTACAGATTTTGGAACTTCATCCTCGAATCTGATCTGGAAAGATTGAAGTATCTTTGTATCTCATCATTAAAGAATATTATATTATGTCAATGATTAAAGTAGGGGAAAAGGCTCCCGATTTTACCCTTTTTAGTTCTGAAAAAAAAAGGGTTTCCCTGTCTGATTATAAAGGAAAAAATGTACTGATTCTGTTCTTTCCTCTTGCTTTTACAAGCACCTGTACGAAGGAGCTTTGTGGAGTGCGTGACAATATTTACGATTTCAATGACCTCGATATAGAAATTCTTGCTATTTCCATTGATACGCCCCAGACTCTGGCCAAATGGAAGGAAATGGAACATTATGGTTTCACGATGCTTTCTGATTTTAACAAAGAAGTATCAAAGGCCTATGGAAGTCTTTATGAAATATTTGCATTAGACATGCATGGGGTTTCAAAAAGGTCAGCATTTCTTTTAGATAAAGAGGGTGTCATCCAATATGCCGAAGTTCTTGAGGATGCCAGTCAAATACCTGATATGGTGGCGATTAAAGAACACATCAAAAAAGTATCTGCGGCATAATTATTTGCTGCCTGACTGCATCGCAGACTCTTTATTGTATTTACTCCTGTAGTCAATAGGTGAGAGTCCTGTTATTCTTTTAAATACGGTCCTGAATGCTTTTGTATCGACATAGCCAACATCATACATCACTTCACTGATGTTTTTGCGGCTCTTTTCAAGGCTTTTCTTTGCTGCTTCAATTTTCACACGCTGCATGTATTCTACTACTGTATTGGATGTTGCTTTTTTGAATCTTCTTTCCAGGTTTCTCCTGCTTAATGCCAGCATATATGCCAATTGATCTACCGTAATTTTATCCTGGTAGTTATTTTCGATAAACTCCTGAGCTTTTCTAACCGGCTCATCCTCATGCTCTTTTTGACCGGTGAACATGATAAATGGAGATTGAGTGCCACGGTCAATTTCAATTTCAAAAAACTTGGCGCAATAGACAGCTATATCACGTCCTGCATATTTCTCAATGATATAGAGAATCAGGTTCCAGAATGAGTTAGCTCCACCACTGGTGTAAACGCCTTGTTCATCAGTAATGATCTTATCAGAGACCAGGTTCAATTCAGGAAACATTTTTTTGAAATCATTTTCTGCAAGCCAATGTGTTGAACATTGCTTCCCATTCAGCAATCCAGTAGAGGCGAGTAAAAATGCTCCTACACAAAGACTTGCCAATTCTGCTCCGGCCTCATATTGCTTTACCATCCATGGAAAAAAATCCTTGTTTGCATCAATCACTTCTTCCATATTGCCATTCACAGCAGGGACAATGATCAGATCAGATTGACGGGGATCAGCTATAGTTATATCAGGCGCAACGGTAAACAATCGGTCATATACTTTTCCTTCCCGTTTGAGCCCTACCAGTTTGACATCAAATATGGGTTCTTTGCCTGTTTGCATTAACAAATAGTTTGCTTGTCGGAAGGCAATAAAAGGACCTTCAATGGTACCAAGTGCTACAGCGCCATTGGGTACGAGGATGGATATATTTTTCATAAGACAAAGATAATAAGCAAAAATAGCAAAAAAACCGTTTGTCGTATTCGCCCCCTTACAATGTCGTTTTTACGCCTTTGCAAGTCTGATAAAGTGCGGAAGTTTGTAGCATTAAATGAAAATAAATTTAAAGGCAAAAATATGAAAGAGATTACAGCTTATTTACACTTTAAAGGGGAAGCACGTGAGGCCATGACGTTTTATAAAGATTGCCTTGGGGGTGAATTACTTTTTATAACTGTGGGAGAAACAGCGATGGCAGCCCAAATGCCGGCAGAGATACAAGGGTATATTATGCATTCAGTTCTCAAAAAAGATAATTTAACCATTTACGGGTCAGATATGGTACGTCCGGGAGGCATAAATATTGGTAATCATATGTCTTTATTTATCAACTGCAGTAGTGAAGAAGAGATAAACAGTGTGTATACTAATCTTGTTAAAGATGGAAAGCCGGGGCAACCTCTCACCGAAGCGTTCTGGGGTTCCATTTATGGAGATCTTAATGATAAATTTGGTATCAACTGGATGTTTAATTATGACAAAGAAGAAGTCATCAATAATAACCACAAATAATATAATAATCTAGCAACTTATTAACTCATAAATAATTATAACAATGGCAAAAGTAAACCCTTATCTTAACTTCTATGGAAATACCGAGGAAGTCTTCAATTTTTACAAATCCGTTTTTGGCGGTGAATTTTCTACACTGATGCGCTTTAAAGATGTACCAACTGAAATGCAAAGCCCCGGTGCCAATCTTGAAGATATCATGCATATCGCATTACCAATAAACCGTGAAACGGTGTTAATGGGAAGCGACTGGTCAGACTTCATGGGTAAAATGAATCCAGGCAACAATTTTGCAATTTCGGTTCAGACTGATAGTGAGGAAGAAGCTCAAAGAATTTTCAATAAACTATCAGATGGTGGGAATGTAGGCATGCCCATGGCAAAAACATTTTGGGGCGCTTATTTCGGAATGTGTCATGATAAATATGGAACAAGCTGGATGATAGACTATTCAGACGCCCGGGTAGAGGCAGATGCTGAAAAGAAAGAACTGGAAAAATCCTCATTGTAATTTATATTTAAATTGTTAAAATAAAACGTATTATGAGAAAAGTAGTATTGCAAATGGCAATAACATTGGATGGATTTGTGGCTGGGCCGGATGGTGAAATGGATTGGCTTTTCAGCGCATCTGATGAAATTTCAAAAGCTTATGTGGATGATCTCCTGAATAAGTCAGATCATATATTGATAGGAAGGAATATGGCTCCGGGTTTCCTTGATTACTGGCCGAAAGACGAGTCGGAATTTGGAGCAAAAATAAACAGGTTGCCAAAAACTATTTTTTCAAAAACACTGGACAAAGTAGAATGGCCAGATGTAACTGTGGCAAAGGACATTGCAAGTGAAATAGCAAGGCTTAAATCGGAACCAGGAAAGAACCTGATTCTTTATGGTGGCGCCGGGCTTGTGCAATCATTTATTAATCTGAACATGATTGATGAATATCACCTGGTGGTGGTGCCTGTCATTCTTGGAAAAGGTTTGCCTTTATTTGCGAATTTGAAATCAAGTACCAAATTGAAACTGATAAAGACGACTACCAACTCATTTGGGATTGTAATTTTTAACTATGAGCCGGAAAGGGGTTAATTCTCCTCACGGTTTTTAATTTGTGCATTGGGTTCTGACTTTGTCTGAATTCTTGATGCAGATCATATTCTGGGATTTGATCTGTTTCTGCCCGAAACTGGGACAGTGACACTGCGGTTTAAATAATCCACAGCTGCACAAAAAGATAGCGGAAGCAATAAAAAAGTATTTTAAATATTTTTTACTCATAAACATTTATTGTTATCTTCGATCGGTAATAGTGCCGCGCGACATCATATTAATTATAACAATGATTGTTCAAAGATAATTATTATGGCGGCCAAATTTATTTTTAAATGAAAAAACTTGGCCTTATAGGCTATCCTGTCGGACATTCTTATTCAAAGATGTTTTTTTCCGACAAGTTTGAGAAAGAAAATCTTTCTGACTGGGCATATGAGCTTTATCCCATTGAGAAGATCGAAAAATTAAAAGCTTTTCTCAAATCTGAACCCGACCTTGTTGGTTTTAATGTAACGGTTCCATATAAAGTTGCAGTCATGAATTACCTGGATGAGATTGATCCGGAGGCACTTATCATTGGTTCTGTAAATACGGTTCAGGTTATTGAAGATGAAACTGGTACCAAATTAAAGGGATACAATACGGATGTTTATGGGCTGGAAAAAAGCCTGATCCCATTGGTTTCGCACGGCATTAAAAAAGCATTGATACTTGGAACCGGAGGGAGTGCAAGGGCAGTAAAGTTTGTATTGCGCAATCATAATATTCCTTACACTTCTGTTTCACGACAAAGACATGATACCCGGATCCAATATGAAGATATTGATGAGTCAACGATGAAAGAGCATAATATTATCATCAATGCTACTCCGGTTGGAATGTTTCCTGAAGTAGATGATTATCCGCCGATTCCGTATGAATACATTACCAGCGACCACCTTCTTTTCGACCTGATCTACAATCCTGAAGAAACAGTGTTTTTAAGAAAAGGACGCGAAAGAGGTGCTAGAACCAAAAATGGTTTGGAAATGCTTCGGCTTCAGTCTGATAAATGCTGGGCAATCTGGAAAGAACCGGACTTTAGTTTATCAAAATGACGGCATAACAAGATTGGACTAACCTCAGACTCCTGATTCCTGTCCCCTGAATGATCTTTTCCATTATCTTTGTTTTTTTAAGCTTATAACAAAACTGCATTATGCAACGTGACGATCAATTGTTTAACTTGATCCAGAAAGAACTTGAGCGCCAGCAAAATGGACTTGAACTTATCGCTTCTGAGAATTTTGTAAGCCGGCAGGTATTGCAGGCAATGGGCAGTTGCCTTACCAATAAATACGCAGAAGGATTACCAGGCAAAAGATATTACGGTGGCTGCGAAGTTGTAGATATGGTTGAAAACCTGGCAAGAGATCGTGCGAAAGAGCTCTTTGGCGCATCATGGGTTAATGTACAACCACATAGTGGAGCACAGGCTAATGCTGCAGTGATGCTGGCACTACTGAAACCGGGAGATAAAATACTGGGGTTGGATCTGTCTCATGGCGGGCACTTGACGCACGGATCTGCGGTGAATTTTTCCGGAAAAATATATACACCATCATTCTATGGGGTTGAAAAAGAAAGCGGAATGATTGACTGGGAAAAACTAGCTGAAAAAGCAAGAATAGAAAGGCCTAAACTTATGATATGCGGTGCTTCAGCTTATAGCCGTGACTGGAATTATATCCGGCTTCGTGAAATAGCCGACGAAGTGGGAGCCTACCTGATGTGTGATATGGCACACCCTGCCGGTATTATTGCGAAGGGTTTGCTTAACAATCCGCTACCGCATTGTCATGTTGTAACTACAACCACTCATAAAACCCTGAGGGGGCCAAGAGGTGGTATGGTTTTGATGGGTAATGATTTTGAAGTGCCTTATGGGCCAAAACAGGAAATGAAAACCATGTCATCTATCATGGACCTGGCCGTGTTTCCCGGCACCCAAGGTGGTCCCTTGGAACATGTTATTGCAGCCAAAGCTGTAGCCTTTGGAGAGGCGCTTACGCCTGAGTTTGGTGTCTATATCAAACAGGTAGTTGATAATGCCCAGGCGCTTTCAAGAGCCTTTAAAAACAGGAACTATGAAATCATTACCGGTGGTACCGATAACCATTTGATGCTTATAGATCTTAGGAATAAAAATATCACAGGCAAACAGGCTGAAAACAGCCTTGTGAAAGCACATATCACTATCAATAAAAATATGGTTCCATTTGATGATAAATCACCTTTTATTACTTCAGGTATCCGTATCGGTTCTGCAGCTATCACTTCAAGGGGAATGAAGGAAGCACAAATGGACCAGGTGGTTCAACATATTGATGATGTACTTATGAATCCCGAAAACGAAACCCGGATTGCGGAAATCGGAAAACATGTGATTGAATTTGCACAGGAATTCCCATTATATATGGATCAGCCGGTAGAAGAATTGGCGTTCTGGTAGGATTTATTTCTTCGCGATATCGGTAATAGCCTCAACCAATATATCCAGTTCACGCGTTGAGGTGTAAACATTTGGCGTTACTCTTACACCGTGAATATTACCAAGTTCCCAGTTGATAGGGGAGGTATGTATCTTGTATTTTGTGTACAGCTTGCTTTCAAGGTCAGACACAGTTATCCCATCAATGGCAACCATTGCAAGAGCACAACTGAATTCCGGTTTTAATGATGTAACCAATTTAACTCCGGGGATATTCTCCACTTTTTCAGCCCAATAATTTTTCAAAAAACGTAGCCTGTCCTCTTTCCGCTTTGCCCCGATAATGTAATGGAAATCAATGGCCGTACTGATAGCCATTTCAGACGCCATATTGCGCGTTCCCAGGCTTTCAAACTTTCTGATATCTTCACTGTTCGGATTATCATTGCTGAGCAGTGGCCAGATGTCTTTAATTTTTTCTTTTTTGATATAAAGCATTCCGCTGCCAAGAGGAGCACATAACCATTTGTGAAGACTTGTACCAAAGTAATCACATTCCAGGTCCGGTATTTTGTATTCAAAATGTGCAAAAGAATGGGCTCCATCTACAAGTACTTCAATGCCTTGTGCATGTGCTTTGCGGGCAATATCCCTGGCGGGAAGTATCTGTCCCGTCCAGTTGATGACATGGGTTATATGCACGATCCGGGTCTTGCTCGTAAAAGCCGAAGTAAACTTTTTTACAATCGCTTCATTATCTTCGGAAGGCAATTCAAGATCGATCCATACCAGTTTAATACCGTCTCTTTTTTCGCGTTGTTTCCATGCATTGATCATGTTGGGATAATCCTGTTTGGTGAGGACCACTTCATCCCCGGCTTTCATGTTCAGTCCGAAAATAACAGTATTAATAGCTTCAGTTGTATTACGGTCAATGGCAATTTCTTCAGCGCTGCATCCGGCCAGTTCGGCCAGTTTGGTCCGCAAGGGTTCGCGTCCCTGGTCCAGGATGCGCCACATATAGTAAGACGGACCGTCATTACACAGGTCCAGGTATTGTTTGTGCATGTCCTGTACTATTTTAGGCTGTGGACTCACACCGCCATTGTTCAGGTTGATAGGTGTATCAGATACGGTATAACTGTTCTTTACCCAGCTCCAGAAATCCTCGTCACTACCGTTTCCGTCCTTAGCGCCGGGAATATTATGTTTTAGAAATTGTTGAAAATCCATGTCTTTACCAAATGCGGGCATCATTCCTGCCAGGGTTAAACCACCTGCGATGGCGCCGGCGGTTTTTACAAAAGTTCTCCTGTTTGCCATTTTTGATTATTATTAAATACCTGATCTGTTTCGGCTATAAAACTAAGGGTTATTTTTTTAATGTGCTAATATGATGATTTGTAAATCCCGAATAAGTCGGGACAGGTTTGAAAATGAGACAATTTGAAAATTAAAATGCAAATATTGAAAGAAGGGATTCCCCCTTCTAAGAGACTGTCCCGACTTCTTCGGGAGGGCAGGGGAATTTACTCCCGCGTCAGCAATTCCCCCTATTCGGTTTTCCATAATCCTTTCTTTTTTTGTCATTTGTCTGTTCACAATAGTGTTCAGTTTTGTTTTTTTCTTTGAAATAAATGGTTTATCTGCTTACAATGAATGGTTTATCTGTCACGTTTGGGTGTACATTTTTGCAGGATTGCATACACTTTTGAAATTTTATTTTCATATCTTTTTGATTTACTGCCACTAAAGTGAACGTTACATTAGGGATAAGGGGTAAGGCATAAGGCGTAAGTAGCTGACGCATGATTTCTTTTCCACTTTAATTATCTAAACTCTGATATATGTGATTCATATGATACAGCATGATTTATTGTTTTCGTCTTTTTCCTTACGCCTTACGCCTTACCCCTTATGCCTTACCCCTGTTTTTAATATACATATATAGTGAACTGCCCAGGTGGGTGGGTACTTTGAAAAAATATTTTTTAACTTGAATGATTTCAATATGTTACAAGCAAAAATATTTTTGAATTTGTTTTACTTTTTTGATTTAACAGGCGCCATTTTTAAAAGATTGAATAAAATTGCCGCTTATGCTTTACTTTTGAAAGTCCTGCATGTCTTGCAAATTAATATGGATATAAAACTGGAAATACTGTCTATAGAATGGCTTGAAGCATATCTGCAACAGGTTCCAGCAGGCCTACAGGCGGCATTTGATGCCCTGCATGATGCCGAAATTTCCACGCACACATTTAGTTTTTATACTTCGGTATCTGCCATAGCATCTTCCCGTATAGAAGGGGAGGCCATGGAAATAGATAGTTTTGTAAAGCATAAAATGCTGAATATTGAATATCAGCCCGAGCTGGTTAAAAAACCCGACGATCTGTACGATGCCTATTTATTTGCCCAGCAAAATTCACTTACAAAGGCTCATTTTTTAAAAGCGCATTGCATACTTGCGACCCATTTGCTTCCTGAAAATAAACAAGGAATTTGCCGTACGGGCAATATGGTTGTCATGGAGCACAATACGGGCAAAATTCAGTTCGAAGCAGCGCCCGCAAACCAGGTTCCCGATCTGTTCGATACTTTGTGGCGGGATATTGAAACGCTAAAAAATGTACCCTTAACCATGGAGCAGGTATTTTACTTCGCTTCATTTATCCATTTGGTATTTGTAAACGTTCACCCTTTTGAAGATGGAAACGGAAGGGCCGGCCGCTTACTGGAAAAATGGTTTATCGCGGAAAAAACCGGGGAAAAAGCCTGGTTTATGCAAACTGAACTCTATTACTATACCCATGTAAACGACTATTACAGAAACCTTAACAGACTTGGCATATTTTACGAACAACTCGACTATGCTAAGTCAATGTTTTTTTTGCTGATGCTGCCGGATGCAGTTATCGGGATGGGAGATAAGTGATTAAACTGACGGAACATCGTTAATACCCGCATTTAAGGGATATGAGCGAGGGTTGGGAAGAAATGTGTTAATACGAAGTTGCGTCAGAGACGCAAAGCCATGAGACACACGTTATAAACGCGCGCCAGCTTGGGATTTCTCCTATCGTCGGAATGACAAATACTTCTCCCTGTCTCCCCGGTCTGTCTCCTGACAGACCGGAATATTCTGACAAACAATTCTTTGATGATGATTCATTATCCAAATCTATCCTTCATCTTACCTGCGTCCAGGCAAGTTAATTATTGTTTTTATTGTTCGTGATTGAGTTAAGTTCCGGTCTGTCAGGAGACAGACCAGGGAATGAGGGATTCCCTCTTCCAAAGCTATCGTGTAGACATATCTTTTGTAATAATCGGCTGTTCAACCCGCTTCGGGGTTGTTGGCTGCCTGATATCTTTCCGTGGGTTTCACCCGCGGTTATTATGGTTTAAGCCCTTCAGGCTTACCTACAAATCTTTTGCTGATTTTGGCAACCAATCTGTTTTACCAACCCAGAAAGGGTTGAATATGAATAATCGCCGGCGAAACCGGCGGAAAAGGGCAAGCAGATATACCCAACCCCGGAGTGGGTTGAACAGCCAAGTAAAAACTTTATTTATAAATATATGTAAAACAACATGTTGTCTGAATCCATTAAAATCTCTTCCAGAATACGCTGACAAATAATTTATTTGATCATCATTTATTATTCAAATCTATCCTTGTTTTACTTGCATTGCGGAAAGGTAAATATTATTTTTATTATTCGTGCCTGAGTTAAGTTCCGGTCTGTCAGGAGACAGACCAGGGAATGTAATATTATTTTTATTATTTGTGCCTGAGTTAAGTTCCGGTCTGTCAGGAGACAGACCAGGGAATGGAGAGACAGACCAGGGAATGTTATTTGTGCCTGAGTTAAGTTCCGGTCTGTCAGGAGACAGACCAGGGAATGGGACAGACCAGGGAATGCAGGATTTCTCCTATCGTCGAAATGACAAATACTTCTCTACCTCACCACAAAACTTCGTGCAACAATATTGTTTCCATTTTGAATCCGGACATAATAGATACCCGGATTCAGTTGTGGAAGTTTTAACGGGATGGATTGTTTTCCGGTTGTGGTAAAACCTGAAGCCTGCATATCCATTATGGTTCTGCCTTCTTCGTCAACGATTGAAATTACAGGACTTTGATCTGGAGATTCATTCTCATATTCTACTGTTAAAACAGCACCTGATGCAACAGGATTTGGATAGCAGTTCAGCTTTTGAAATCCGATGCTTTCATTCGCGTTTTCATTAACCCCCGATACCTGGTAAGCAAAACTGATATTGGCTGTATATATACCATTCCCATGTGTTGCAACGGCTACGAGTCCATCGGACGGCCGGGTGTCAATCATCATAACGATATCATTCCCAATGCCATCCGGATTTTGTTGCGCCCATTCGGTATTGATTCCTTTCAGGGTGTCAGTTGAATACAGTCCTGTGCTGGTTCCGATAAAATAAGCGATATGATGTCCGACAGGTAAAATGGATGCCCAGCGGCAAGAAGGTCCGTTGCCTGTACCATTGGCATTCTGTTCCAGGTTTGCGGAAATATCTGTCCAGCTTGTGCCACCATTTGATGTGTAAAACAAGCTCACCACGTTATAATTGGAAAACACGACAATCATATCATTGGCATTGAGTGGAGAAATAGCAATACAGCTGATATAGGCTCCACTTGGAAATGCAGAGCCTGTAATATTTGTTATAGTAGGGTTGACGCCATCAGCCCCATCCATTTTGAAAAGGCTTCCGGTTGCGGTTCCATAAACTAGTGTTTCAGTACTGCCATGAGACATGGCCAGGGCACTGATGGTCTGGTTTGAATCTTTGCCCAAATTAAGCGTTTGCCACCCGGTAGAAACTGCAAATGTATCGGTAGTCGTATGCAAAGGAATCTGGGTGACATCGTTGTTGCGGTACAAATGGGTCCCGGCTACATAAAACATTCTTTTTTGGTCGACCGGGTCTAAAATAAAGGGATTCACAAACATCTGACCTTTAGCGCCTAATGGATCAACCCTTGCCTTTTGTACAGGCGTTCCTGATGTATCAAGGATTTCCCGGTAAATTTTACCTAATTGTGAGGAAACATAATAATCAGTTCTGCCGTCAACAATAGCACAGTAACATCCGTCCCCATTGCCCGGCATGGTCCAGTTGTTTTGCGGGTTATCTGACCGGGTCATAAAACTCCCATTATCCTGGAGCCCGCCAATAATTTCATTATTTCCTGGTGTTCCATGATCTATGGCAATGGTATAGAACTGCGTTGTTAAATATCCATTATTCAGGGAACCATATATAACATCAGATGCAGTGTTATCATCCGTTCTGAAAACACCGCCATCGCAACTGGTGATCATTTTATTTGGATTGGAGGGATAGAAAACCAGGTTATGCTGATCAGGGTGCTGGTTTGGGTATAATTTATAATCGGGGCGTGCTGTATTCACACCGTATCCGCCGATCCAGGAAATATTATTTGAGGTTGAAAATGAATCCGTTGATCTCCATAGATTGGTGCATCCCAGGAATACGGTTTTAGAATCGCCGGGCTTTACCCTCACATATAAATTATAGCCCGTTTGGGTATTGAAATTCCCGAAATCTCCGCCGAAATTAGGGATGTTCTTACTCAGGTCTTTCCATGCACCTCCGCTTCCAGTCCCATTGCCACTGATGTATCTGTATTTCCAGAGACTTGCGTAATCGGTAACGCCTCTGTAGTCCGTTTCTTTATACCCATACCCGGGTGTATAGCCCAGGAAATAAACGGTATTTTCATCATTAGGATCTATCGCGATGGTCACCAGGTCATATTTTGCTGCAAAACCCGGAGGCGTGATATTTGTAATGTTTATACCATCCGATGATCGAAATAATCCGCCTGCTGTATTGTTATTGTCATTGCTTCGTGTAAAATAAAGAATGCCTTTTGGAGATACGGCGACATCGGTATATGTTGCATATGGATTTAACCCTGTGCTGGTGAAAGTAGTCCATGTATTTCCGCCATCTACTGATTTTCGGATACTTCCGCTGTAATCACCGGTTGCTGCATAAATAGTACTGCCGGTATCAGATTCATCAATGGCAATATTGTTTACGATATCAAAAGGGCGATAAACCTGTGGCAATCCGGAACTTGTAGAAGCAAGTTTAAAAAATGTTTTTCCGCCATCGGTAGATTTCAGGATACCGTCGCCATAATAAAAAGATGAAAAATTGCCTCCTGAAGCGCTGTTCCCCAGCAATTCCCCGGTGCCTGCATACCATATATTTGTTTTCCCTTTTCGTGTATCCTGAACGATACAAGTTATGTCAAGGTCCTGGCTTGGTCCGGTGATTTTATTCCATGTGGCGCCACTATCAATGCTGCGATAAATACCACCGCTCACACTCGCTGCAAGAATAATATTTTCGTTGGTTACATCAATGGCCAGTGCACGGGTACGGCCTCCCACATTCCAGGGACCACGGTTCTGCCAGAAAGATCCGCTTTTCATCTGGGGTTCCGGTTGCCTGGGCAGTGTTGCACTGAATGCCAGTTCTTTGGCACGGATATGATCCGGAATAGCACCCGTTGCCGGATCTGCCAGCATCTGGGTTTCCCATTTTGTACGAGCGGCGATGTCTTCGTCCATACCTTCACCGCTACGCATTACGGTTGCATGGTGAATGCTGCATGATGAGATTAAAAAGGTCAGGAATACTGCAGCGACAATGCTGGAAATTTTCAGGGTAGTTTTAGAAT
>Ga0207032_1093_pt1 | contig 25528 bp, 16 predicted proteins | sample Alteio_BWMinCont_38_FD_153308 | JGI IMG/M metagenome (GOLD analysis project Ga0207032, IMG submission 153308) | Enriched cells from forest soil in Barre Woods Harvard Forest LTER site, Petersham, Massachusetts, United States -... | ecosystem: Environmental > Terrestrial > Soil > Temperate forest >... | reverse complement strand
CAATGGATTCACGATGAAAACCGTGAGCATTTGGCCGAGATCAAGAAACATCTTCCCCTGTTGCGCGATGCCCAGCAAGCCGCGATGAAAGTAGCGTCGGGTGGCCACGCCAAAGCCGTTACCAAAGCGGGCAACCAGTTCGCGGATCGGGCCACGCCAGAGACCGAGTCCATCAAAAAGTCCCTGGCCGAGATGGCCGACTATTTCGTTTCGCAGACTGCCAGGAATGCCGAAGAGATCCACGCTCAGACCATGACGTCCTACTGGAGGCTGGGCGCGACCACTTCGATCTCGCTAATCGTTGGCCTGTGCATGGCCATCTTCCTTAGTTCCCGCATCTCCGCCTCCTCGCAGGCCGCATTAGTCAAAGCCGAAGCCATCGCCGCCGGCGATCTGACCTCGGAGGAGCTTGCCGTGCTGAGCGACGACGAATTGGGTGACATCACCAAGGCCGTGAACAAGGTGAATGCCAGTCTGAAGGCGATGATTCTGGGAATTATCGAAAACGCGCAGCACGTGGCCAGGGCGAGCGAGGAGTTGTCCACCACCAGCCAGCAGATCACGGCAAACTCGGAAGAGACCTCGGTTCAGGCCAACGTGGTGGCGCAAGCGACCGTGAATGTCAGCCGCAACCTGCTCAGTGTCTCCACCGGCGCTGGAGAAATGACCACCACCATCCAAAGCATTGCCACCAATGCCCATGAGGCCGCCGCCGCGGCTTCCAATGCGGTGCAGACGGCGCAGTCGGCCAACGCTACCGTCGCCAAACTGGGCGAGTCCAGCGCCGAGATCGGGGAGGTCATCAAGGTCATCACGTCGATCGCGCAGCAGACCAACCTGCTTGCTCTGAACGCTACGATCGAGGCAGCTCGTGCTGGCGAGGCCGGAAAAGGCTTTGCGGTAGTCGCCAATGAAGTCAAAGAGCTGGCCAAGCAGACCGCTCAGGCTACCGAAGACATCAGCCGCAAGATCACCGCGATTCAGACGGATACAAAAGGCGCGGTCGAAGCCATCAGCGGCATCAGCGGTGTGATCCACCAGGTCAGCGACATTTCGAGCACCATCGCGACGGCAGTGGAGGAGCAAAGCGCGACCACCAATGAAATGACGCGCAATGTAGCGGACGCCGCCAAGGGTTCGGAAGAGATTACCCGCAACATCGCGGGCGTGGCCGAGGCCGCCAAAGGCACCTCGCACAGTGCTCAGGAGTCGCAGAAGGCGGCCAACGAACTGGCTGAAATGGCGATCCAACTGCAAAGTCTGGTCGCGCAATTCAAGATCGACACTGGCAAAGTGGGCGCGCTGACGGCCCGCGGCGCTTCCACTACCTCTGCCCACGCGTTCGCGGCGGGTGCCGGCCGGTGATCGCGAATCAGCAACGGGGAGCACACAATATATGATCCGGTTCGGACTGACCGCTAAATTGATCTTTGGATACACCATGCTGCTGACCATGCTGGTGCTATCGTGTGGCGTAACCTATCTCTCCGTCTCCAGAATCACCGCCGCTACCGACGCCGCCAACGAGTCCCTCAACCGGCACGCTCTTGCCAGCGCACTCGAGCTCAAAATAAGCGCGGAAATCTGGGCTGCCAACGATCACACTTTCAACGGCGACCCGGCATCGCTTCAGAGTTACCGCGACATGAAGGCTAGCGCGGAACAGGCGCTTGCCGCCCTCCAGAAATCCCTTTCGGCAGAGCAGGACAAAGCCCTGCTTTCCAGGGTCGAACAGAGCGCGAGCCAGGTTTCTGTCCTTACTGGACAACAAATCGAGTTACGCCGGAACAACCGAACGTATGAAGCCACCGACATGGCCTTTAGCCCCAAAACCAAGCAGACCATCAAGGCCATGGCGGAAAGCATTGCCGAACTCGAACTTCGGGAAGACAAATCAGCGCAGCAGAATCTGGCAGGCGAGCGCCGCGCACAAAGCCAGGGATATTCATTTGCTATGATCCTCGTCCTTTTTGGCTTGGTGCTGGGCGTGGTTATGGCGGCCCTGATCATTCGCTCCGTCCGTTCCAGTATCGCTACCATGCTCACGGTTATCGAAGAAGTTGCCGCCAAGAACCTGACCTCCGACGACATCGAGGTCAACACTCATGACGAAATTGGCAGGGCCGCGACCGCGCTAAACGCCATGAAAAGTAGCCTAAAAAGCCTGATCCAATCGATTGCGGAGACGACTGGACAGGTGGCAAGCGCCAGTGAGCAGCTATCGGTTGCCAGTCAGCAAATCACGGCGAATTCGGCGCAGACTTCGGCCCAGGGAGTAGCCGTCTCCCAGGCGACCCAGCGTGTGAGCCACAATCTGCAAAGCGTCTCCACCGGAGCCGCCGAGATGACATCGACCATTCAGAGCATTGCCAGCAACTCTCATGAGGCCGCCAGCGTAGCCTCCAACGCGGTGCAGACCGCCCGCGCCGCCAATGCTTCGGTGGCGAAGCTTGGACAGTCCAGCACCGAGATCGGTGAAGTGATTAAAGTCATCACCTCGATCGCGCAACAAACCAACCTTCTCGCACTCAACGCCACCATTGAAGCTGCCCGAGCGGGCGAGGCGGGAAAGGGTTTTGCCGTAGTTGCCAATGAAGTCAAAGAGCTGGCCAAGCAAACCGCGAAAGCGACGGAAGATATCAGCCGGAAAATTACCGGTATCCAGGTCGACACCAAGGGCGCCATGGAAGCCATTGGCAGCATCACCGAAGTGATTACTCAGATCAACGACATCTCTACTACCATCGCCGCTGCGGTGGAAGAACAGAGCGCGACTACCAACGAGATGACCGGCAACGTGGCCGATGCGGCCAAGGCATCGGAAGAAATCTCGGTGAATATTGAAGCCGTCGCGCAAGCGGCGCAAGGCACATCCGCGAGCGCACAGGAGTCGCAAAAGGCGGCCAACGATCTCGCGGCCATGGCCGGCCAACTGCAAAGCCTGGTCGGGCAATTCAAAATCGGCGCCGCGGTGACCGAGCCGACGGCGGCTCTGCCTGCTCTCAGCCGCGCCGCCTACGCCGGAAAATAAAAGACAAGGCTGCCAACGATTGCGTGAACAAACCAAGCGGCGCGTGTTCATCATTGATGACGCAGTGGTGATGCGCAAGGCACTGTCGGACGCAATTCTTCAAGACCCGGCGCTCGATGTAGCTGGAACCGCAGGCAACGGACGTCTTGCCTTGTCGAAGTTTCCCCTGTTAAAGCCCGACATCGTGCTGCTCGACATCGAAATGCCGGATTTCGACGGGCTGGAGACCGTTCGGGCTCTGCGCAAAATCAATCCCCACGTTCCTATCATCTTGTTTAGCCTAATGACCGAGCGCGCCGCGGCGGACACCATGGAAGCGCTCACCCTGGGTGCCACCGATTATGTCAACAAGCCCGCTGCTTCTGACATCACCACCGCTCTCCAGGTGATTTCCACGGAGTTGATCCCGAAGATTCGCGCGCTCTGCCATCTGCCTGAAAAACCAAGCATCGTTGAAGAACCGCCGGCGCTTACGGCCGCTCCACTTCGCCTCTCGCCCGCGCCACACTTGTATTCGCCGATTCAAATCGTAGCCATTGGAGTTTCCACCGGCGGGCCCGATGCGCTGGCACGGCTTATGCCCTCGCTTCCCGCCAATCTGCCGGTGCCCGTGGTGATCGCGCAACACATGCCTGCGGCGTTCACTTCTTTGCTGGCGGCTCGGCTCTCCGCAAAATCGCCGCTGCGGGTGCGGGAGTGCATTTCCGGAGAGCAACTCGTTCCCGGCTGCGCCATCCTAGCTCCCGGCGACTTTCACATGGTCGCCTATAAAGAAGAGGACGTCGTCCGATTGCGTCTGCATCAGGGTCCGAAAGAGAATTTCTGCCGCCCCGCGGTCGACGTTTTATTCCGCTCAATTGCGGAAGTTTACGGTACGCGTGCGTTGGCGGTGATCCTGACCGGCATGGGCCAGGACGGGCTCAAAGGCTGCCAGGCCCTCCATCGCTTCGGTGCGCGAATCTATGTGCAGGATGAAGCCAGCAGCGTAGTGTGGGGTATGCCCGGATTCGTAGCCCGCGCCGGCCTGGCCGACAAGATAATTCCCCTGGATCAAATCGCCGAGGAAATTGTTCGCGCTACCAAAATGCAACTGGCCGCGCGCCCATGACTCCTTGCAGCTTGCTGAAAAGCTCGATCCTGGCCTGCGCTTGAAAAGACGGGCTTTAGCCGTTGAGGCAACTTCCGCAACAACCCACTCTCACTGCTTCGTAAGATTTTCGAAATACCGGTTGTTGTGGAATGTAGTTGTCTTCTGCACGAACTCTAAAATCTTGAACATCCGGTCGCGCTCTTCCCGGTTCATTTCGCGAAATTGAATCGCAACTCCTGCTCCGGGATCAAGTCTGGCCACAACGCCTTCCGTAGCCAGCGTTCCGTCATCCATCGAGAACCCAAGTCTAATTCGGCTCCCCGGTGCCAGAATGCTGGTGGTCTCTACGTAGCACCCACCCATGCTGACGTCGGTGAGATTGGCAAAGACCGGCGTCGCGTCCGCGTCCGCCTTCATTTCGATCATGACCCTGCACTTCAACCGGGGATGCACACGGCGATCTTTATAAGAAAGCTGCTTCTGCTTCTCCAGATACATGCGCCGGTCGGCTTCCGCCAGAAGTTGCTCGGCATTTTCTCCGTCCGCCGGATACACTGCTTGCCCCACGCTGAGGGAAAGAATCTCTTCGCCGCAAACTTCGCTCCCCGCCTGTTTTGCCAGCACCCTAAGCTGCTCCGCTCTCTTGCCAGCCGCATCGGCGGCGAGTCCCGGCGCCACCACCACGAATTCATCTCCGCCCATGCGCGCGACGTAATCGTATTCGCGACAAACATCTTTCAATGCCTGCGCGAAGAGCCGCAACACGCGGTTTCCTTCAAGATGTCCGAAGCGGTCGTTGATCTGCTTGAAGCCGTCCATGTCTGAGACCATGACGGTGAGGGACGAGTTATCCCGCTTGCAGCGCGCCAGTTCGCGATCCAGTTGCAGGAACAGCGAGCGCGCATTCGGCAAGCCGGTCAGATAGTCCGTGGTGGCCGAGCTTTCCGCCTGCTGATACTTCAGCGCATTCTCGATGGAGAGCGCCATCTTGCTGCTCACCGCGAGGAGGATACGCAAACTATCGGAGGTAAACGCATCGCGCTCGGCCCGATACAACGCCAGCACTCCAATCACGCCGGATACGCCTTCCAGCGGCAACGCGAGTGCGGACCGCAGCGTGCTGAACTTCGTGGGATCATTCAAATATCCCGGTTCGACCGACGGATTGCCGTTCACGATCGGCTTACGATTCTGCGCAACCCAACCCGACAGCCCATCCCCAAGCGGGATCCGCAACGACGAAAACAGCCGGTAGTTGTCTCCATTCACATATTCCGGCACCAGTTCGTTGTCGCGCTTGATGTAGATGGCGATGGCGTCGTAAGGAACCATCGGCTTGAGCTTCACCGAAAAGACAGAAAGCGTTTCGCCCAAGCTGAGCGACGCCCCGAGATCCTGGCTAAGTTCGAATAGAGTCTGTGCTTCCTGCCGCGCCGCTGCAATCGACGAAAGAAAATTCGCTTCTCCACCAGCCGACTCTCGAACCGTTGCGTTTTCGAATCCGGCCGCAGGCTCCAGGCCACGCTCAATCTTCATCGCCGTCGAGAGCGGAGCGTTGATGTCCTCAGTCGATTTGGCAACTGCCATCTTCTCCAGGCTCTGGTAGCGCTTTTGCAAAACCGCGACCACCTTCGGGTCGAACGACTTGCCCGACTCGGCCACTATCTTTTGCATCACTTCTTTCAGCGGAAGCGCGCGCCGGTACTGGCGATCCGAAGCCAGCGCGTCGAGAAAATCGACCGCCGAAAGAATTCGCGCCCCTATGGGAATCTCCTGCCCCTTCAATCCCATGGGATAACCCGAACCATCCCACTTCTCGTGGTGCGCGCGCACGATCGGCACCACAGGATACGGAAAACGAACGCGCTCCAGAATTTCCGCGCCCACCAGTGTGTGAATCTTCATCTTCTCGAATTCTTCCGGCGTCAGCCGTCCCGGCTTCGAGATGATGTGCTCCGGCACCGCGAGCTTTCCAATGTCGTGCAAAATCGCGGCAGCATGCAGCGCTTCGAGTTCGGTCCCGCTGATACCCAACTCTTTCGCTACCTCAATCGCATAGACGCGAACCCGTTGCAAGTGTTCATGCGTCGTATGGTCTTTGGCCTCAATGGCCAGCGCCAGAGCCTCGATCGTCCGCAAATGCAGGCTCGCCATCTCCTCGACATGGCGCTTTTCGTCCTCCAGTTTCCCGAGATACAAACGGTACGACCGGTAAATCAGGTAGACTGCCGGAACCAGTAGCAGCGAAGTTTCCCAATTAAACTTTTGATTAAGCCACGCAACGCTGCCCGCGATCGCTGCTCCCACCAGGTAATAAGGGAATGACCAGAAATAGCAATCGACCAAAATGCGCGTCAGCGGACGCCCCTCCGTAAGCGATATCACCGCCGCGATCGATCCCGCGTTCGCGAAGAAATATACGCACGCTGCCGCACCCAGCAACACCGGACGGTTGGCCACAATCAAATTCATCCAGCGCCCGTGATACACGAAATAAGCCAGCGCCGTCGAAACCGTCCCGGCGCATATGTTGAACGTAACTTGAATTGCTTTCGGCCGCTCCGGATAAAGGCACTGCGCCAGCATGGAGACCGCGCCCAGGATCAGCGTCTCCGTAAAGCTGAGTTCCAGCACGCCAATCAGGATGAACAGAAAATTCACCGACAGCGTGCCGGTGATCCCCGGCAGATTGACCTTCAACCTCGACGCCAGAATCGCAATGCCGAGGTAGCAGATGAACTCCGCGATGTTTTTACTGGACTGATGCACTCCGCCGTAAATCAGCGTGGCCATTCCGGCGATTACGATAAGACTGATAAAAAGTTTGGCCGAGACAGGCAGGGTTCTCCACGAGCGGGAATGTTCAGGCAGACCTGTGGCTATGCTAGCGGCAGCAGTCATAACAAAGTACTGGCAGCGAAAATCTTGGGGGCCTTGTCTCCAAAAATATCAGCTAAGCCATTTAGAAACAATGATTTGTGAAGTATTGAGGGAAACTTCGGTAACTCTAAGAAGAACCACAGGAAGTTGACAATTTTGTACATCTGTCACGCACGGGAGCCCATAACTTATTCAAAATTTGCGGCCTCAACCGTAAGTCTCTGTGTGTCTATCACTTAGATCGCTTTTCGGGCGGAAGGATCTTGCGTGCGGTACCAGTAGCTCATCCAACCTCACTCGGCAAAACTGTGCTTCCTCGGTGTAACCCAGTGCCCACTGTGTTAAAGATTTTGCTTTCTGCCGGATGCGCGATCCTTCCCGCGTTCCTTGCGGGAGAGCCGGCCCTCTGCGCAGAGTCGAAAAACATTTTGCTCTACATCCTGAGCAGCGCGCTCCACGTTCTCGGGCTTACCCAGATCGCGCCAATAATATTCGTCGGCAGAAAACGCAAGAATCTTTTCTCCCCGCGCCGCCAGCCGAAGATAAGTGGCAATGATCGAGAGCGCTCCCTCCTCCTCCATCATCGAAAGAAATCGCGAAGAAATGACATGGATTCCTGAAAACGCGAGCGCCTTCAACTCCGGAGAAGAAGTCTGCGCAGGCCGCACAATTTCCGGCGCTCCATCCCGTCCCGCGCGACGACCGCAAAGTTGATGCTGTTCATCGAACAGCAGATACCGAGATGTCTCCCGATGTTGCACCGCCAGCGTCGCCAGCGCCTGATTCGCCCGATGAAACTCCAGCATCCGGCCCAGATCAATCGTGCTGATCACGTCGACGTTGTGCAGCAGGAACGGCTCTTCTGCGCTGCTGGAAGTTTCCTGAAAGAACCATGCCGCCTGCTTCAGCCCGCCGCCGGTATCGAGCAGAATCTCTTCGCGAGAAATTTCAATCCGCATCCCGAAGTTGTCGTTCTTCTTCAGATATTCGACAACCATCTCGCCAAAGTGATGCACATTGACGATCACCTCGCGAACGCCAAATTCGCGCAGCCGGCGCAGCGTAATCTCCAGCAGAGTCTGCCCTGCAACTTCCACCAAAGCCTTAGGCCGATCGTTCGTCAGCGGACGCAGGCGCGTCCCCAGGCCAGCCGCCAGGATCATCGCCTTCATGGCGCCGACTTCTTCAGGGTAGCCTTCTCCGACTCAAGCCTCTCCGCGTCCATCCGCTCGAGCTCGCGATGCTTCACCACCACGTCGAGTCCATTCCTGCCGCGCAGCCGTTTCGCCAACTGCTCCGCCAAATAAACCGATCGATGCTGCCCGCCCGTGCACCCGAACGAAACCATCAAGTTCTTGAATCCGCGCCGCTGGTAGCTGCTCACGCTCGCATCCACCAGCGACATCACGCTGGCCAGATATTGATGAACTGATTCCTGCTGGTTGAGATAGTCAATCACCGGCGCGTCTTTTCCAGTGAGAGCCTTAAATCGTTCCTCCCGCCCCGGATTCGGCAGGCTGCGTCCATCGAAAATAAATCCGCCGCCATTTCCTGTTTCATCCTGCGGTAGTCCCCGATGGAAGGAAAAACTAAAAATCCGCACCACCAGATTGTCCGCTTCCGACGCCAGCCCTTGTAGCTTCTCCGACGCCAGCATGCTATGAAATGCATCCAGCAGCGTCGGCAGCGCGATCGGCAGCGTAACGTTGTGCAGCAGCCAGCGCAGATTCTTCAGCGCATAAGGCACACTCTGCAAAAAATGCGCGCGCCTCTCGTAAAATCCGCGAAACCCATACGCGCCCAGCGCCTGCATGATGCGTATGTAGACATAGGCGTAATAATGCCGCAGGAACGCATCACGACCGACTTCGGTATACTTCGCCAGTTCATCGAGATAGTGATCCAGCAATTGCTGCCGCAACTCCGGCGGCAAATCGGCCTTCGCATCGTAGAGAAGAGACGCGACGTCATATTGCAACGCGCCTTTGCGTCCACCTTGATAGTCCAGAAAAAAGGGCTGCCCATCGCGCAGCATAATGTTCCGCGACTGAAAATCGCGATACAAAAAATAATCGCGGTCAGCGCTCAACAGAAATTCCATCAGCCGGTTGAAATCATCCTCAAGCGCCTGCTCGTTAAACGAAATCCCCGCCAGCCGCAAAAAATAATATTTGAAATAATTCAGGTCCCACGCGATCGACTGCCGGTCAAAACTATCCCGCGGATAACACACCTTGTAATTCAGATCGCGCCCCGCCTCGATCTGAAAGCGCGGCAGAGTAGCCACAACTTTTCGATAAACCTCAACCACCTCAGGCGCGACGCTCGCCCCCGCACGATGCTTCGAAAGAAATTCGAACAGCGTCATATCCCCGAAATCCTCTTCGAGGTACGCTCCCTGATTCAGATCCTCGCCATAAATTTCCGGCACCGGCAGCCCATGCCTGCGGAAATGCCGGGAGAATTCCAGGAACGCCGCATTCTCTTCGCGCACACCGTACAAAATGCCAATCGCAGAGTGACGCCCAGCCGTCAGCCGGACTATCTTGCGGCCCGACCCGCCAAGCTCGCCTTGCAGCGGGAGCACTTGCGTCGGCGACGAGTGAAAGTGCAACTCGAACAATTCTTTCAGGACGTCCATCAAGGGTTATCCCACCGCTTCAAGGTAGCTAAATCATCCGTTCCCTGATCATTCACAAAGATAAAGATTAACGATTTAAAGATAACATCGATGGTTCGCCATGTGGCCCGACCATGAGTCCCGACCGCTTTTCATGGGATCGGGGCGGTACCTGCCTACAGGTCCTTACCTGAAAAAATATTCATCGATAATTCACATTCCTGTCACTCAGCAGAAACACTTCTGTAACCTGCATTCCCTACAGTTTTCTCACAACAAAAGTCTTGGGGATTCTGGCCGGTGGCTATGCGGAACATCTCATCTGCCACTTGAGTAGCCGACCTTATTCCATCACTTGGGGGGTGTTTCCATGCGTACTTTCCTGTGCACGATTTCTGTAACATTTCTCGCTGCGGTGTTATGCCTCAGTTCAGCGTCCGCTCAAGTCGGATCCATCGCCGGAACTGTCAAGGATTCCAGTGGCGCGGTATTACCCGGCGCCCGCATCGAGTTGCAGCAAAAGGGCCCATCTGCCGTCTCCGACGCCCAAGGCCAGTTCCTGATTTCCAATCTCCAGCCGGCTGCCTACAGCGTCACCGTTACCTATATTGGATTCTCGGCGCTCCAGACTTCCGTTAACGTGACAGCGGGTCAGATCGCCCATCTGGATGCAGCTCTCCAAGTTGAGACCGCAAGCCAGGTCGTCACCGTGAATGGCGACCGTCAACTCGGAGAGGTTGAAGCCATCAACATCGAGCGCACCGCCGACAACATTGTGCAAGTCTTGCCGGCGCAGGTCATCACCAGCCTGCCCAATACCAATATCGCCGACGCCGTCGGGCGGCTGCCCAGCGTTTCGCTGGAGCGCGACGAGGGCGAAGGCAAGTACGTGCAGATTCGTGGCACCGAGCCGCGCCTGAGCAATCTCACTATTAACGGCGTCAACGTTCCCTCGCCGGAAGGCAACGTTCGCAACATCAAGATGGATATCATTCCCTCCGGCATCGTCGAGTTCATTGAAGTGAACAAGACACTCTCCGCCAATCAGGATGGCGACGCCATTGGTGGATCGGTAAACCTTGTGACCAAGACTGCCGGTGAACGACCGACGCTCGACTTCGAGGGCCAGGGCGGATACACGAATATCATCGGTGGCCGGTGGCTGGACGCCTTCAACGGTACTGTTGGGCAGCGCGCCGGAGCCCGCAAACAGTGGGGATTCTTGCTGGGCAGCACCTACGATTGGAACGGACGCGGCATCAATGACCTGGAACCCGCACCCGGTGTTACCACGCTAAACGGCGTTAACTATCCCTACTTCGCCAGCGCAGATCTGCGCACGTACAAGTACTACCGCACCCGCTACGGTTTCGCCCCGGAGGTGGACTACGTCATCAAGCCGGGCTCGAGCCTCTACTTCAAGGGACTCTATTCCGACTTTCACGATTACGGCGAAACATACGTCTACACTCCCAACGTCGGGACTCTGCAAGCGGTGAACGGCAATCAGTACACCTTCGATAACACGGGCTTTATGAATTACCGTGAGTACATCCGGCGGCCCGATCAGCAAATATTCAGCGGTATGACCGGCGGAAGACACGATCTAACCTCCAACCTCTTTGTTTACGAATTCTCGGTCTCTCGCGCTCACAACATCGGGGGACAGGACTTCGCCACCACGAACTTTAACGGCGGCCCTATCAGCCAGCCCGGCATCCAGATCAACCTGGACATGAATAATCCTTACGAGCCGAAATTCCCCGTCGTGGGCAACGTCAACATCTTCGATCCCACCAAGTACGTGGTGAGCTCATACACTGTTCCGAACTACGCGAGTACGCAGCTGAATTTTCAGGGAGCGGCATCGTACGCCCGGCGTTACAGCACTCATGAGCACTACGGGACTTTTGAGATGGGGCTGAAAGTTCGCAACGGCCACAAAACGCAAAGCGAAAACGACTACTTCTTTGACAACCAGCCGGGTACGGTAACGTTGGCGAACGTGCTGAGCACGTTCACTAATTCGACCTACTACGACAAGGCCTATACCTACGGTCCCATGTCCGACTACAACAAGATTATTCAACAGGTGGGCGGAAATCTAGCCCAGCTGGGATATGACCAGGGTTCCAGTATCTCGTCTTCGATTCCCGCGGATTTCGACGCCAATGAACGTATCTATGCCGGCTATCTCATGAACACCATCGGATTCGGCAAACTGAGTGTGCAGGCGGGGGTTCGATTCGAGGCCACCGACTCCACCTATCGCTCGGGCGCTCTGGATCTGTCGGGCAATCCCACCTCAGTCACCGGCAGCAGCAGTTACGTGAACGTTTTACCCAGCGTTCAATTGCAGTATCGCCTTCAGCAGAACACCAACTTGCGCGGAACCTTCGGTATGGGTATTTCCCGTCCCAACTTCTCCGACATCGTGCCCTCGCGCAGCATCGATCCGAATACCAGCCCTTACCCCACGATCAGCGCCGGCAACCCGGCCTTAAAGCCGACCAAGGGCAATAACTACGATATCCTGGTTGAGCACTACTTCCGGCCCTATGGAATCCTGCAGGCGGGCTTTTTCTACAAAACTCTTTCCGACACCATTTACTCGACCCGGAATCGATTTACCAACAACACTGCCCAATGCGTGCAATACACGACTTGTGACGTTTTGGAGTCGATCAATGGGCCGAGCGGCCACATCACCGGCTTCGAGGCCTCCTGGGAGCAGCGTTTGGCTTTCCTTCCCGGCGCCCTGAATGGCCTGGGAGTGGCACTAAATTACAGTTACACCAGCTCTCAAGTAACTTTCCCTGCTGGATTTAACGCGGTCACTCCGAGTGCAACCGATCCCAACCCGCCCGGAAGAAGCGACCATCCTTCGCTGCAGCGGCAGGCTCCCAACAACTACAACGTCGGTTTGACTTATGACAAAGCCCGCTTTTCCGGACGCTTCGCGATGAGCCACAACGACGCCAGCATCTATTCCTATTTTTGGATCAACTCCGCTCCCACCACTGATCCCGTCTTAGGGTTGAAGGGTCCCAACGGCGATCAGTATCTGTACGCCCACACCCAGTACGACATTCAGGGAAGCTACCGCTTGTACAAGGGATTAAGCGTTGTGGCGTACGGCCTGAACCTGAGCAACGAAGTCTTCGGCTTCTACCAGGGGAGCAAGCAGTATCCGATCCAGCGTGAGTTTTACCATCCGACATACTCCATCGGGTTCCGCTGGACCTCGGCCGCCGAATAGAGGCCCAGCAGGATCGAATTGTCGGGCGGGGTGTTCTACACGAACACTTCGCCCGGCAGCTTGGTCAACGTCCGTGACACGAGAGTGTTCTCCACAATGCGCCGCGGTTGCTCCGGCGCCGATCCATCGATCTGCAACCGTTCAATCCGCAACTTCAACGTGCGCTCAATATTACGCAGCTCAATCACTTCTCCACCCGCCACAATCGACGTCGCGCGACCCAGAGCCCCCGCTCGCCCCGTTCGTCCCACGCGATGGATGAAATCCTCCGCCACCTTGGGCAGGTCGTAGTTGATGACATGCGCGATGTCATCACAATGCAAACCACGCGACGCGATGTCGGTCGCCACCAGCACTTGGAAGCGGCCTTCCTGAAATCCGCTCAGCGATGCATTACGCTGCGCCTGCGTGCGGTCGCCATGAATCATCGCCGCGTTAAATCCGTCCTGCACCAGCTCTTTTACCAGCCGTTGCGTGCCCCGTTTGGTGCGGGTAAAGACCAGGGTCTGACCCTTCTCCGCATAAAGCAATTGCCGCAGCACGTCCAGCTTGCCGCCCGGACGCACCTCATACGCCTTCAGCTCGACGCTCTCCGCCGGCTTGAGCACCGAGCCCAACGCCACCCGCACCGGATTGTGCATGTACTGCTGTACCAGTCCAGCCACCGACTGTGCCAGCGTTGCCGAGAAGCACAGCGTCTGCCGGGTCCGGGGCAAGCACGAAAGAATGCGCTGGATCGAAGGCAGAAATCCCATGTCCAGCATGCGATCGGCTTCATCGAGTACCAGCAACTTCACATGCTTCAAGTCCGCGATTCGGCGATCCAGAAAATCTTCCAGCCGCCCCGGCGTGGCAAAAATCACGGGCGCGTTGCGCAGCGCCTTCATCTGCCCAGCCTCGGCTACGCCGCCAATCACCAGCGCCGCCTGCGGAAGATTTTTGCCGCGCAGTTTTTCGTATTCTTCATTGGCCTGCATGGCCAATTCGCGCGTGGGCAGAAGCACCAATGCGCTCACCTGCCGCGCTGGCGCGCTATTCAATTGTTCAATCAAAGGAATCAAGAACGCCAGCGTCTTACCGGTTCCGGTTTGCGCCGTCGCGAGTACGTCTTTCCCGTCGAGTGCGGGCGGAATCGCCCCCACCTGCACCGGGGTTGGAGTAATAAAGTCAGCCGCCGCCAGCCTCTGCTGCAACGCAGGAGACAAGGGAAGCTCGGAAAATGTGTTCATTCGAAGTTGTTACTTTCTGGAGAGGCCTTCTCGCCGCACACGAATACACGTGTGGCCTCGGACTGCCACTCACTTTTTAAGTTGGCTTTGAAATTAACGGCGGGCAGGATAGGCGGAGATGAATCTGGTCCAACGGGACCACCGCATGACGAGCAAACCGTACAAAGCGTCTGAATCAGTATAGCAGACTATCCGTGCCAACCAAGCCCAATGCCCCTTCCCGCCTCACCTTAGTAACCGTGGGCGCGGTTCCCGTTCTAACAATGTCTTCCAGGATTTACTTCAGATAGCATTGTCATCCTGAGCGAAGTAGAGTTTTCGTGAATGCGAAGACGCTACGCAGTCGAAGGATCCCTATCACCTACGACGCCCGACGGTCTTCGCGAGAAGTTTCTACCATCGCATCCGTTATAGTTGTAGGTTGCGCAGCCATCCTCGCGTCCACAGAGCGAATCCAATACCCATGTCCCGACTCCTCCCCACCGCCACATTCCTCCTCCTAACCGTCCTCGCCTCCGCCCAATCCGACCCGACCGCGCTCCTCGAAGAAGCCCGTACCACGCTCAACGAGAAATCCCTCAACGACGCCCGCTCAGCCATCGAGCAGTTCCCACAAAAAGATTCCACCTACTTCTACACATTGGCGCGAGTCGATTCTTACCGCTGCAATGGAGCCCAGCTACGCAATGACAAAAAGGTCGCATCCGCCGCCCTCGATCAGGCTATTGACGAAGCCCAGCAAGCCCTCAAGCTCGACGACCACTCCGCCATCGCTCACGCCCTGCTTGGCGATCTTTACGGACAAAAAATCGGCCTCGGCGTGGGCATGATGCTGGGCGCCCGCTTCGGTCCCAAAATCGCTTCCGAAAATAAACGTGCTCTCGAACTCGAGCCTAACAATCCGCGCGTCCTCGCCAGCCTCGGCCGCCAATATTTTTTCGCCCCCAAAATGTTCGGCGGCGACATCGACAAATCCATTGACAACTTTAAAAAATCCACCGAACTTGATCCTAAAAGCGACGAAACCTTCGTCTGGCTCGCCCTCGCCTATCGCAAGAAAGGCGACGCCGCTAGTGCCACGAAAGCGGTAGACCAGGCCCTGAGCCTCAATCCCCGCAGCTTATTCGCCCAAAACACCAAGGCTGGAAAATAAGTTCGAGCCACCGTTGAGTTTTTGCTTTAGGAGAGATCCCCGGCGTGCATTTTTCCATTGCCAATCGCCGCCTAAAGAATTGAAAATCCACTCCATGCCCCGCCACGACCACCGCGCCGCAACTCCTACACCAACGCAACATTCAGCTCCCGAAGCCCCCAGGGACTTCCCCGCCGAGCACCGCCGCGGCCTGCTCCCCGAACAATACTTCCGCTGGCGCGGCGGCGAGATCACTCGCCTCGAAGCCTTCTGCGACGTCGTCTTCGGATTCGCCATCACCCTGCTAGTCGTCTCCCTCGAAGTCCCGCATACCTACGCCGACCTCATGGCCGATATGCGCGGATTCCTTCCCTTCGCCATCTGCTTCGCGCAGCTCATCATGATCTGGCGCGCCCACTACAAATTTTCCCGCCGCTACGGCCTCGAAGATCCCTACACCGTCTTTTTAAATATCGTGCTGCTCTTTCTCGTCTTGTTCTATGTCTATCCCTTGAAATTCGTCTTCACTCTTGTCCTGTCGCAACTGACAGGCGGTCCCATGCAGCAAGGCATGGAGTTACACGAAGCCTCGGTCCTTATGCGCATTTACGCCGCCGGATTCGCCTCGGTCTTCATTCTCCTGATCCTCATGCACGTCCGGGCTTACAAATTCCGCCGCGAACTCGAACTCAACCCGGTGGAGATTCTCCTCACCCGCATCGCCATTCAGGACCACGCCATCCTTGCCGCCACGGCCCTCATCTCCTTCTTCATCGCCTTCCGCGCCCCCGATTGGGCCGGATGGTTCTACTGCATCCTCGGCCCCGCCCTCGCCATCCACGGCTCCATCTACGGCCGCCGCACCCGCCTCTTAGCAGAAAAATTGGGACTGGCCTAGCGGGTGTTGGATCAATCATCAGCGTCATCCCGAGCGCAGCCGTACTTCAGGCGGAGAGAGGGATCTCGCGCGCATCGTAACCGTTCCTTGGGGGATTTGGAGGCAGTTGGTGCAGTCGGATTCTGGCCATCAAGATTTATCGGCGTCATCCTGACCGTAGCCGCTTTTCAGGCGGAGGGAAGGATCTTGCGCGGAGCACCAGTAGCGCATCCAGTACGCCCCACTCAGAAGAAATGTGCTTCTCTGTGATAACCCTGTGCCCTCTGTGTTTAAAGATTTTGCTTTTTGTAAGTTGCCCCACCCCGGACACCGCCCCGTCCCTCCTGCTAAAATCGCAATCGGAGTCTCCCGCACCATGCACGAAGACGAAGAACAAGACGACGACATCCCCATCATTTCCGGATCAGGAGAAGGACTCATGGACGAAGCATCCGCCGCAGCCCCGAGCGCTGGCCGCCGCAACGAAGACATCGCACTCGACCTCATGAAGTTCGTCGCCATGACCACCGGCTACGGCCGCACCACCTCGTCGGGCGTGGGATTCCAAGGCACCGGCGCCGCCGCCAAGCCCGAAGACTACGCCGCCCAACTCCTCGAACTCTACGGAAAATGCTTGGCCTCAGTCGCCGGCAAAAAGTAAGCACCCCGGTTCTTTGGCGGATCAGTAGCTGAACGCTGCCGTCGAAATCGCCCGCTCCAGCAATTCCTTTGCCTGAGGCCCAGACGTCGTCACCACCCATACGTTGCCGCGATCGGCAACGACAGCGCCGGCGTTTTCTCCCGACGCCTCTGCGATCCCTTTTCGTCCGCCGACCGCAACCACATCGAGCGCGCCGCTGATGCCTTTGCCGGCCAGGATTCTCTCCGCATCGACTTCGCTGGCCGGAAGCGACGCTGACAGATTCTCCACCTTCAAGCTCTGTTCCCTCGGCCCCTCCATGGCGACGACCGTAGTCTGCGGCCACGCCAGGTTGAAATCGGTGAACTTGAAAGCAGACGGCTTCTGAATCGAAAAAACCCAGCCACGAATTGCGATAGGTGTCGCCGTTCATCGTGAAAGAATCGGCATTCTCGGGAACGTCCACGTGTCTTCCCGCAACTGTGTATTGCAGAATCTTGATGTCCACGTTGCTGAATAGCTGGCCTATCCCGCCAAGTCCGCCTAATGTTCCCTGTTCCAGCGCGCTGGTGAAGACGCTGAAGCGCGCAGCGTCGGCAGAGCCCGGCGAATAGAGCGCGGCGTCAAGCGGGATCCACTGATCGCCGATGCGGACATCGATCCACGCATGCCCGCCCCAAATCCCGCCGGCGTAGACGTATCCCATGCGAAGGCGTGATGGAATACCTGCCGCCCGCGTCAACGCACCCAGCAACATCGAGTATCCAAAGCAGGTCCCACGTCGGTCGCGGGCGACTTCTGACGCCGGAGCGATCGCAATGCCGGGATCGAACTGCATGTTCTCATTCGTCCATCGCTGCAAGGCCTGGGCGGCACGCCAGGCGTCAGGCTCATTTCCCACAACCTCTTTTGCGATTTTCTCAATCTGCGCGTCATCAGTCTGCAATAAGGCATTCGGTGCGAGGTAAGGAGTAAACGCAGAATCCTTCGCCGCCGCCCGCTCTGTTGCAGAATTGGGATCGAGTCGAGTAACCTCCAGCACTACATAGTTGGGCGTCTGCTCAATCACTCTCTGATTCTGCGCCGAAAAATCGGGCCATCCCAACTCCGGCCTCTGATGAATGATCTTGAGCTTCACCGTCTCCACGAGTCGCTCTTCGGGCAGCCGAATATTCGCCTTCACAATCGACCGGCTGAACGTTTCTTCCGGTAGCGAAGCTCCTTGCGTGGTGGCAGAGTCTGTTTGGCTCCCTTCGGTGCGAAGCGCTTCAATATCGCCCAGCGGAGTGGATATGAGCTGGCGGACCAGCCAGCCCTGCTCGTCCATCCACAGCGTGGACTTCCCCGGCATCGACGACATCGTCTGCTCCACCTTGAGCGCGTGGATTTTCACCGGACCGGCAGCAACGTCCTCCACCGCTACAACCGTGCTGCCAATCGTGGTCACCGCTGCGAACTCGGGAGAAAATGTCTGATACGAAACCGTATCTCCCGGCTTGTGCAGCCGGGAAACCAGCAACCGCCGCGCGCCTTCCGGCCCGAGCAACTTGTCCGTGAACGCGACGCTATGGTCGTAGGTCTTTCCGCCCGTCGTGGTTTTGATCGCCAGCGATCCGTCGCCGGCCTGCACCTCGAGATGGGTTACTTGCTGCGAACTCGACTGGTCGCTCGTCAGCGACTTAAGTTGACCGCCGCTGCTCTCGCGGTATCGGCTCCTTGACGTCATCTCAAGCTTCGAACCCAGCCGGTTAAAGACAAGCTTGCTCTCAATCGAGGTGCTGATGCCCTCGGTGTCGTCAATGCTGGCCTCGTGATACGTGCCGGTGGGCTGGCCGCTCAGGCGGTACACTGCGTTGACGCCGCGAGTCGGGTCGACGCGATCTTTTGAAGATCGCTGATCTTGCGCCGGTGCAACCACCGCAAGGACCGCCGTGCAGAGGACAACTACGGTGCGAAGAATTCGGGTTTCCACATTGAAATTGAAATGATTTTGCTGGGCTGACGATTTCATTTGGGACTGCCTCCTTGATTGCAGTGACGATGGCGGTGACGATGGCGGTGGCGGGCAATGACGGCGCGAAGTGCGCCGTGACGACATTCGAGCCTTCCGATCATGCCCGCGTTCTCATGATAGGTAGTCTCGAATTCGCCCGAACCTTACAAAGAAAAGCGGCGGCTTCTTCAAAAAAAATTCTGTAAGGTTCCCCGCCAGGTGCAGACTACCTTTCTGACTACCTGATTCGCAGGAGCGGGAAATTAGCACGAACCGGCCGGGCATGAATGTAAGAGGAGAAATCACGGCAGACGTAGCGACGAACTCGCAAGTCGAACGCGGACGAGAACAACTCGAGCAGGAATACGATCGCCTCTGGAGCGACTTTGGTGCGAGCCTGGGCCGGCTCGCTTCGTCCTATGAAAACGACGCGCAAGGTCGGGAAGATTTGCTGCAGGAAATCCGGCTGGCGATCTGGATCGCGCTGCCGCGTTTTCGGGGCGAAAGTTCGTTGCGCACCTTCGTCTTTCGTATCGGCCACAATCGCGCCCTGACGCACGTGTGGCGCAAAAGGAAGACTGGCGTCGTCGAGGCGGCCGACGAACTCCCCGATCCCGGCCACAGTCCCGAAACTTCGGCGATCCACCACGCCGACCAGTCACGCCTGCTCGATGCCATCCGCCTGTTGCCGATTCCGTACCGCCAGGTCCTGACCCTCACGCTCGAAGATTTGTCGCACGCGGAAATCGGCGCCGTGTTGGGCATCAGCGAGAACAACGTCGCCGTGCGCGTGAACCGCGCCCGCGGATTACTCAAAGAACGACTGCTCAAAGAACGACTCAGAGATGACAGATTGGGAAGCGAAAGGCAGGGAAGACGATGATGAACCGAGACGCAGAATTGGACACTTGGCGCTCCGAGTGGAGGTTGCATGCCGAGGCAGCTTCCGAACCGGGCGGGAAATCGTCTGCCGGCTTGAGGCGCAAGGCCGTGCGCCAGCAGCGCAACCTTCGCACTCGTCATGTCTGTGAACTTCTCTTCGCGGTCATCCTCCTGGCGTTCAGCGCGGCGGTTGTCTGGAGGAGGCCTCTGGTGGAAACCTACGTATGGGCTGCGGTAGTCTGTGTCGCCACAATCGTGGCGACTGCATTTTCGCTGTGGAATTGGCGCGTGCTGTGGAGCGCCGATCTCAAGTCTGTCTCCGACTTTACCCGCGACTACAAGAAGCGTTGCCTCGCGCGTCGCCGCGACGCCCGCTTTGGAGAGTGGTTCCTTGTGGTGCAATTGGCCATTTCCGCTCCCTGGCTGACATTGAACTATGCGCGCCATCGCATCACAGGAGCGGCATTCGCGGGCTCGCTTCTGATGTTGGTTGTCTTTTCGGTCGGGTTCGTACTTTTGTTCGCGCACTATCGCCGCATCGCCGCCAAGGAACTCGCCGAAATCAGCGCAACGCAAGCCGCAGTCGAAGCCGGGGCAGCAAACGATATTGCAAATCAATGAGGCCCGTATTTCTGGAGGCGTCCCTACTCCCGAATCCCCATCTCCCCCAAAATATAGGCGTAGTCAAACGCCGAATCCTTCAGGCGATCATATCTTCCCGAAGCCCCGCCATGCCCCGCCGGACTCAAGTTCGTCTTCAAAATCAAAGTATTGTGATCCGTCCTCATCGCCCGCATCTTCGCCACATACTTCGAGGGCTCCCAGTACATCACCTGACTGTCGTTGAACGAAGTCTTCACCAGCATGTCCGGATAATTCTTCGCCTCGACATTGTCATAGGGCGAATAAGTAATCATGTAGTCAAACGCAGCCTTCTCCTTCGGATTTCCCCACTCTTCGAACTCGCCAACCGTAAGGGGCAAAGTTTCGTCCAGCATCGTGTTCATCACATCGACAAACGGAACCCCCACCAGCGCCGCATGAAACAGATCAGGACGCATATTCAGCACCGCGCCCATCAACAAGCCGCCCGCGCTGCGCCCCTCGATCACCAGGCGGTCCTTCGAGCCGTATCCGCGCTTCACCAGGCTTTCGGCACAGGAGATGAAATCGGTGAAGGTGGTCTTCTTGTTCATCATGCGGCCCGCATCGTGCCATGCCTTGCCCATCTCTCCGCCACCGCGAATGTGTGCCACCGCAGTCACTACGCCGCGATCGACCATGCTGAAGATGTTCGAATCGAAAAACATGTCGATCGAGATGCCATACGACCCGTATCCATACAAATACAGCGCGCTCTTCCCGTCGAGCTTCGTGCCCTTCAAATGCAGCACCGAAATCGGAATCTGTACTCCATCGGCCGCGGGCGCATAAATCTGTTCCACTTGATACTTCGTCCGGTCGTATCCTCCGGGCACTTCCTTCTGCTTCAGCAGCGTCGACGTCCCTTTCTCCATGTCGTAGGCAAAAACCGAAGCCGGAGTGATCGGCGACTGATATCCGTACCGAAACTCCGCGGTGTCATACACGCGATTCACATAGGAATAAGCTGCATAGGCCGGCTCGGGGAATTCGATCTTCTTCCATTGCCCCACGCGCAAGTCACTCACACGAATCTGCGGCAGTCCGTTCTCCCGCTGATACACCACGCAGAAGTTTCTGAAGAAATCCACGTCGTCCAGCATTACCTCCGCATTATGCGGCAGCACCTCATGCCAGTTCGCGCTTCCCGGATCGGTTATCGGGGCCCGGACCAGCCGGAAGTTCCGTCCCGTGTCGTTGACGCGAATGTAGAAGGAGTCGCCGTTATGGTCGGGATAATATTCCACACCCTGCTTCCGCGGCTCGATCACCTTCCACTCGGCCATGGGATCGATCGCTGGAATGTACCGAGCCTCGGTGGTGGTATGGCTGCCCGAAACTAAGAAGATGTACTTGTCGCTACGCGTCTTGTCGGCCGAAAGGTCGAAACGCTCGTCTTTTTCTTCGTAGATCAGTGCATCCGGACCGGTCGTGCCGACCGTGTGCCGGTACAACTGATATTGCCGCTTCGCAACTGCGTCTTCCTGCGTATAAAAAATCGTCTGATTATCGTTCGCCCAAACTACCGAACCGACTCTCTCGGCGTGGTCCACCAAAGTCTGGCCGCTGCGCAGATCCTTCACCGCAAGGGTGTATTGGCGGAACCCTGTGTTGTCGTATGAATAGGCGAGCAGGTTTCCGTCTGGGCTCACTCTGTACGCAGCCACGGACATGAATGCCTGTCCCTTGGCCAGTTCATTCTGGTCGAGGACGACTTCTTCCGGCGCGTCCATGCTGCCTTTTCGGCGGCAGCGAATCGGATACTGTTTGCCCGCCTCGGTCCGCACATAATAGAAGTAGTCGCCTTCCTGGTAGGGAACCTCGACGTCGGTTTCTTTGATCCGCCCCAGCATCTCGTCGTAGAGCTTCTTCTGAAACTGCTCGGTCGGCTTCATCACCGCGTCGGTATAGGCATTCTCGGCCTCCAGATAGGCCCGCACTTCAGGATTGGGCTTGTCGCGCAGCCAGAAATAGTTGTCCACCATCTTGTGCCCGTTCACCTCAGACACATGCGGAACTTTCTTGGCCACCGGCGGCGCAGGCAGCGTCGCAGTCTGCGCCGCCAACACCATCACCGATCCCAGCAATAAACCGCCAACCTGCAACCACCGCCCGGAACTGTTCGTCATAAGAGACTCCATAATGTGAGTTGAAAATATTTTCCGACTAAGCCCGAACCAGCATCGTTACTCTGAGCTGCGTTTCGTTGCTTCGGCCTCTAAACATTCAAAGTGGACCAGAATTGTCTCTGATTCCGCCAGTTAATGTACACGAGGCGTCCTCTTTATCCCACCAGTTAACATCTTGATTCCCCCCGCCCGGCAAGCGGCTCTGACGCTAAGAGTCAATATCTTTTCGGAAATATGCACTTTACGCAAGGCCCGGAGGTGACCTATGATTAGGTCGCTTCCGAAGCCGCGCCGCGATTATCCCATACAACTTAAAAAGCAACGGCTTCCGGGCAGGAGCCGAATGACGCTTGCTCTGGCGATGGTCTGCGACAACGGTCTAATGCTTGCCGCTGATACTAGGATTTCCTATCAGGACGGCTTGATAGCAGAAGCGCCTAAAATAACTGGCTTTCAAACCAGCAATGTTACCGGAACTTACATAATTGTCCATTCCGCGCAGGACGCAAACGCGGCAAACTCCCTTATTGGGGACATTCAACAAGGACTCGAAGATAATCGGTTTCCCGAAAATCTCCCGTCCATAGAAGCGACTATCAAAAATGAGATGCAAAAGTGGTATGTGCCAATCCACGATGCTCGTCCTTTTATTCAACTTCTGATTGGGGCAGCCATTCAAGGGCAGTCCCGGCGCATTCTTTATTTGTGTGAACCGCCGAATACAGTGGCGCGAGTTTATGAAAACTATAAGGCTATCGGTGAGGGATACGGCATTTCTGATCCGATCTACAAATGGTTTGAGGATCGTTTTCCGTGGTCTCCTCATGCGTGTCTCTGTCAAATTTCATACATGATGTACAGGGCAAAGAAGCTTTTGCCGGGGTCGATAGGCGGGAATACGGATGTCGCGCTTCTTACTGATGCACCAACTGTGCCATTTTGGATCAATCGTTTGGACATGGCATCGGCGGAAGCCTACGGCATTAACTTCGACCGCTATTTGTCCAATGTCGCCTCCGTAATCGTTGGCAAGAATCCTGAGGGCGTACAGGAAATCTTAAAGACAGCGGAAGGCGTTCATTCGTGCAATCTTCTGTATGCCCGCCGTCGTTTCCGTACCCAATTTGAGCACTACACTATAACGCAGTAACTTTATACTTGACACAACTTGCTGCCTGATGTGCTCAAGATTCGGGAAAGCTGGAAGAACGCGATAAGGCAATCGCTGCAAAAGAAGAAGCCAGCGGAAGGCTGGCCGAAATAGAAAGGCGGTAGGATTATGGCGACCCTCAAATCATTTTCGCCTTCACATCTAACTGCGGAAGCTCAGGAAAGTGGTTTCTTCCAATGTCCGAACTGTGGCTTAATCTGGTTTGGAAGGCGGTCAGGGTACGATACCGCTAAATGCCCAGAGGGACATGGCAACGCTGTGCACGTTGCCATCGTGTGCATGTCGTGCGACGAAACAGTCTCCGTCAAGGAATTGACGGATCATCTTGCCAGCGAACGCCACTCTCGGTCCACAAATCGTCACAGGGTTGCGTAAAGTGCATACTTCCGTATCTTCTAATACAGAGGGCACAGGGGGACACAGGAAACCTCCCGGTTGCGCCGTCAGTTTTTCTTCCCTCTCAACATCCCCACCACGCGCTCATAATCATCCACCGTCGAATACTCGATCACAATCCTCCCCTTGCCCTTGCGATCCCGAATCCTTACGCGCACGCCCAGCAGGCGCTCCATATCCAGTTGCGCCGCCCTTACATTCGGATCCAACCAGCGTGCTCCGCTCTTCTTCGCCACCTGCCCCGGCATTCCCGGGACCGGCTCCAACAGCCCCAACATGCGCATGATCAAAATTTCGATCTGGTCGAGCGTCATGTGCCGCTTCACAATGTAATCCGCCGTCTTCGCGATCAGATCCATATCTTCGAGTTTCAGCAACTCGCGCGCTTCGCTGAATCCCAGCTTCCGGTCGTCCATTAAATCGAGCACGGTCACCGGCAACTTCAGCAGCCGCATGTAATTCGAAATCGATTCGCGCGACAGCCCCACCCGCTCGCCAATCTGCGCCTGCGTCAAATTAAAGTCCTGGCTCAGCACGCGAAACGCCCGCGCCTGCTCCAGACAAGTCAAATCCAGCCGCTGCAGGTTTTCGATGACCGTCATCTCGGCCGCCTGCTGATCCGAGACCCGCCGCACAATCGCCGGTACCGTCGTATTGCCAATCTTGATCGACGCCTTGCAGCGCCGCTCGCCCAGCACCAGAATGTAGCGCCCATTTTCTCCCGGACGCACCACAATCGGCTGCATCACCCCATTGGCTTTGATCGAATTCGCCAACTCCTCCAGCGGATCGTCGTCCGCCACCTCCCGCGTCTGGTACGGATTCTTGTCGATCAACTCCAGCGCAATGTTAACGACCTGCGTCCCCGGTACCCGCGCCGGCCCCTCAGCCTGCGCCGAAATCGTGATCGTCTCCTGCGCAGCAGGAGCATTAGCTCCAGCAGCCTGTGTGGGAAGAGTTTGCATGGGAAAGGTTTGTGTGGGGACAGCCTCCCCCGGCTGTCCATCCGAGCGCGGCTCGGAAGCGCCGTATACAGCGCCAGACGAGTGTGGCGCGGGCGCCCCCGCCCGCGTGCCGACGTCATTCACTACCGCCTGTATATCCCCGACCCGCACCGGCGAAGAAGAATCCGAAGCTGGCCCATCCTTCGCGTCCTTTGCGAAGGGTGGGGAAGTCTCCCGCGCGGCAACAGGCACCACCACCCGCGGCCCCGGCAACAAAGACTCCAACCCACGCCCCAGTGCCCGCCGCTTCTCAACCTTCTCTTTCTCCAAATTCCCTGCAGCCGTCGTCATCAAGTTTTCCTCTCACCGAAATTTGCAGCCATCCCCAGTTCTCGCCCCTTTGCGAGAAGTGGGCCTTCCCAGCGCGCAACCATTGCCCGTTTGTATATCGATATCTATCGATCTTTATACATCGATATCCATCAATATACTAAGCCGACTTATCCATCTCCTCAGATTCCCCACTGTGCTCCCCAGTGCCCTCTGTGTTTAAGCCCTGCTCGGAAGCCGCAGTCCCGAAACCCGGCGCCTGCCGATCAATGATTTCCTTCGC
>Ga0207032_1092_pt1 | contig 25573 bp, 25 predicted proteins | sample Alteio_BWMinCont_38_FD_153308 | JGI IMG/M metagenome (GOLD analysis project Ga0207032, IMG submission 153308) | Enriched cells from forest soil in Barre Woods Harvard Forest LTER site, Petersham, Massachusetts, United States -... | ecosystem: Environmental > Terrestrial > Soil > Temperate forest >... | reverse complement strand
GAATAAATAGACGACTCGGCTTTTTTTTCCACGTTTTTAAAAAGGCTTTCCTTATTTCTTTTTGAAGATATAGTTTGACTCATAATGATCTCCATTGGATGAAACAAGTTCATATCCATTGGCGCTCAGCTCATTTACTTCATCAGCAATAATCTGTTCGTTTTTTCTGACTTCCTTTTCTGACCAGGGATATCTCATACTGATTGCTTTTAAAGTACTGTCGCTGCCGGAAACGAGAATTTCGCCGCCATTTTTAGGCACATTCATAATTACATATTCATTTTTATTTGAATTAGCCGGTTTATCTTTATTAAAAGCCATAAAGACAAAAACAGAGGCGAAGAGGTTTGCGCAGATGGATAAGATCAGAATTTGCTTTTTCATATATAAATTATATTAAAGGAATACATTTATAGTTGATACCCATATAAGCATTCGCAGTTCAAATTGTGAATACATCTCTGATTTTGATGTTTCTGTCATATTCAAAAGCATCAAAAACGCTATTTAAAAAAATATCAAAAAAAATTTTGTGCAACCAAAAAGTTTCATATAAATTTGCAACCTAAATGTTACACAACTATGAGAAGAGATGTATTTCAAGCAATAGCAGACCCTACCAGGAGGGAGATTTTGAACATGTTAGCGCACCAATCGCTCAACGTAAACACTGTTTCTGAGCAATTTAATGTAAGTCGTACTGCCATATACAAGCATCTGAAGTTGCTGGAAGAATGCGGTATGTTATCCATTCAGCAAAAAGGACGGGAGCGGTTCTGCGAATCAAAACTGGAAAAACTGGAAGAAGTGTCAGACTGGGTGGCCCAATACCGTGAACTCTGGACAGCCCGGCTAGATTCACTGGAAACTTATCTTGATGAAATTCAATCCAAAAAAGAAAAGAAAGAAAAGAAAGCCAAAAAAGAAAAAAAGAAGAAAAAACATGGAAACAAAAAATGAACTAATTGTTAGACCCGGGGAGGCTGAAATTATAGCAACAAGATTATTGAATGCGCCCAGGGAGCTGGTTTTCAGGGTATTCACAGAGCCGGAACATATTAAACACTGGTGGGGACCAGAAGGATTTACCAATACCATCTCTAAAATGGAATTCAAAGAAGGCGGCATCTGGGACCTGGTTATGCATGGCCCTGATGGAACTGATTATCAAAGTATTTTTGAATTCGCTGAAATAGTTAAAAATGAAAGGATCGTTCTGAAGCACAAAAACGAGCCCATTTTTCAGATTACAGTCACGTTTGAAAAAGAAGGCAATAAGACGAAATTAACCTTCAGGAACCGCTTTTCAACGGCTGAATCGCGCGATATGGCTATAAAACATGGGGGAGCGGCCGAAGGACTGAAACAAAATATTGACAGGATGGAAAGATATCTGGATGAAAAACCATCCGGGAAAGAGCTTATTATAACCCACGAATTAAATGCGCCTAAAGCCCTCGTTTATAAAGTCTGGACTCAAAAGGAACATCTGCAAAAATGGTGGGGCCCCAAAGGTTCGGAAATCAGTGTGTCAAAATTTGATTTTGAACCCGGAGGTACTTTCTTGTATAGCATGGCAGGGCCAGACGGTATGGAGATGACGGGGTTATTTGTGTATCATGAGATTGTCCCTGGTGAGAAATTCGTATTTGTAAATTCTTTTGCTGACAAAAACGGTCATATAGTCCGTGCTCCGTTCAGCCCAACCTGGCCTCTCGAAGTTTACAATGAAGTCACTTTTACTGAGGAAAATGGCAAAACCACGGTTGTCTTAAAAGGTGGCCCGATACACGCTACTGAAGAAGAGCGCAAAACTTTCGAAGCTGGCATTGCTTCTATGAATGAAGGTTTTGCCGGAACATTTGATCAATTGGAAAATTATCTCCTTGAAATAAAACAGTAAAATAAACTGTCGCAATCAACCCATCAACTTGCCGTTTTTACACAGTTCAAATACTATTTAGAGTACGTAGTTTTGCCCTATTAAAAATTTAACTAAAAAAATCGTAACATTATGAAAACAACAAAAATTATTTACTGGATCGTTACCGGTCTTTTTGCATTATTTATGATATTCGATGGCATCCAGGAGATTATGCAGAAAAAAGAAGCCGCTGATTTTATTATCAAATTGGGCTATCCTGCCTATTTCGTTCCATTCCTTGGCATTGCAAAAATATTGGGCTCTATTGCCATATTAGTACCTGGCTTTCCCAGGTTAAAAGAATGGGCCTACGCGGGCTTTATATTTGACCTCGGCGGAGCCACATATTCTATTATTGCAGTCGGACCAGTTACAGCGGGAGCAGCCTTTATGTTTGTTTTCATCGCTTTTGCATTCGCATCTTACTTTTTATATCACAAAAAGCAAAAAGATTCTGCGCAAGCAGCTGTGTGATTTTCGTAGATTCGCATCCATGATACGAATTGTAAAAATGCACTTTAAGCCAGAGAATATCATTGATTTTCTGGTTATTTTTAAAACTGCTTATCCAAAAATAACGGCAATGCCCGGGTGTGAAGGCCTTCAACTCCTGCAGGACAAAAACATTCCGGGTATTTTGTTCACTTATAGCCATTGGAAAAATGAAGAATCCCTGGAATATTATAGAAATTCCGAATTATTTGTTGAAACCTGGCGGAATACCAAGGCTTTATTTGACCAAAAAGCTGAAGCCTGGAGCGTTGAAGAAATTAATAGAAGTTTTTAGAGTACATCTAAAAAAAAATCCCCTTCTCCATTTGGAGAAGAACTAAGGTTGAGGCGATAAAAGTAATTTAGATGTATCCTAACCGTTCAAGTATAACTTAAGCTGTTTGATTGTGCTGCGCACAGAAGGTCTGGGAGCATCTTCTACCACAATCACCCCATTGCGGTCAATCCATACATAATATGGTAGGGAATCAAAATTAAAAGTTTTTTTCAATTCTTCTGATTTGGGTTTGCCCCAAACCTGGATACCTTTAAAATTATTGGATTTCCGCGCTTCATCCCATGATTCTTTGTCCCTATCGAAACTAACAAAAATCCATACGATATTCTGCCCAAGCATGTTTGCCTGCAATTCTTTCATGGCACCTATTTCACCAAGACATGGGCGGCACCAATTAGCTTCCATGCTAATGACGACAAATTTCCCTCTAAACTGACTAAGGGTAACCGTATTGTTAGCAGAATCCTGCAAAGAAAACTCCACAGGAGTTCCATGACCCCTTTTTAAACTGATAGTATATCGGTTTGAAGTATGTTTATCGCTTTTTAATGAAGAAAAAACGAAAAAAAATATACACAGAAGAATCCAATACACTCGCATAGCGAACTTGGGTTAAACGAACGGGGTTAAAAGTGCGTTTTCGGGGAAAACCATTAAACAAAGATAGCAAGCTTTTTGTTCAATGAAACAAAATTTCCAAATCCTGCAAAAGTCAACGGGTTTGAGCTCTCCTTTTGCCGGTAATAATAAAATTGCCTAATTATCCCCGAGCAAATAGGCCTTGAGTGTAGCCTTTGTCCCAAATTCGCTCGGGCGTGGAGCATCCATCTTAACAATAACTCCCTTGCTGTTGATCCACGCAAAATGAGGAATTTCATCCATGTTAAACATTGATTTCAAATCTTCATTTTTATCTCCTGCGATCAATTGGATACCATAATCGTCTATTTTTTTCTCAGCCTTTTTCCATGCCTCTTCTTCCTGGTCAAAACTGATAAAAAGGAAAACCACTTTGTCATTTTCAGACATATCGTTGATCAGTTTTTCAACATCCGGCATTTCTTCCTTACATGGTCCGCACCAACTGGCCCAAAAATCTATGACCACGAATTTTCCCCGAAAATCACTGAGCGACACGATCTTACCATGAATATCCTTTAATTTGAAATCAACAGGGTTTCCCCCGCGATATTTCAAAATGTTAGCTTGTATGGCTATTGTTTTAGAAGGGGCTGATTTAAAGGAAAATGCGGCAATAAGGCAGAAAAATAAAAGCAGTTTTTTCATTATGACAAAATTTCGAGAAAGTTAAGCAGTCTTATTTAATTTTGAGAAACCAAGCAGTTAAAAATTTTTAGTCCGAAATTTGCAACGCTTTGTTTACATAACGAAGCAGGTTGCATTAAATTTTAATTCCAATATTCATGCCAAAAATATTAATCATAGACGACGAAGAACTGATCAGGGAAACTCTCAGGGATATTCTTGAACATGAAGGCTACCAGGTTGAAGAAGCATCTGACGGACAAATGGGGATCAATCTCATCAAAAAGAATAGCTTCGACCTGATTTTATGTGATATAAAAATGCCTAAGGTTGATGGTATGGAAGTTCTGGAAAAATCAATGGAATTGGCACCAGACGTACCCGTTATCATGATATCCGGACATGGAACAGTAGAAACGGCTATTGAAGCTGCAAAAAAAGGTGCTTTTGATTTTATTTCGAAGCCGCCTGATCTTAACCGGATGCTTATTACCATCCGCAATGCGCTCGATAAATCCACCCTGATTACTGAAGCCCGAACTTTAAAAAGAAAGGTAAGTAAAACAAGGGAAATTATCGGTGAATCGGCAGCCATCCAGGCTATCAAAGACACCATTGATCGTGTGGCACCAACGGAGGCCCGAATACTGGTCACAGGGGCTAACGGAACAGGGAAAGAGCTGGTTGCCCGTTGGATTCACGAAAAAAGCCAGCGTGCCGAAGGTCCGCTGGTAGAGGTGAACTGCGCCGCCATTCCCTCTGAACTCATAGAAAGTGAATTGTTCGGGCACGAAAAAGGATCTTTTACATCAGCCATCAAACAACGCATTGGTAAATTTGAACAGGCAAACGGAGGAACGCTGTTCCTGGATGAAATAGGTGACATGAGCCTGTCGGCCCAGGCAAAAGTACTGCGGGCGCTACAGGAAAATAAAATAACCCGTGTAGGCGGAGACAAGGAAACCCCTGTAAATGTGCGTATTGTAGCGGCTACCAATAAAAACCTGTATAACGAAATCCAGAAAGGGAATTTCAGGGAAGACCTGTACCATCGTTTGAGCGTGATATTGATCCATGTACCCTCTTTAAATGAAAGACTGGAAGATATCCCCCTGCTGGCTGAATCCTTTCTGAATGAAATTGTTGCTGACTACAAAATGCAGCCCAAGCGTTTTGGCTCCGGCGCTATTGAAGCCCTCCAGCAAATGGACTGGACCGGTAACATCCGTGAACTGCATAATGTTGTAGAGCGGCTTGCCATATTATCCCAGGAACAGATTACAGAAAGGGATGTAGAGCTATATGCCCATCCGGGATTGAAACCGACCCATACGGATGGATTGCCACTGGATAAATTCAACAACCTCAAAGAATTCCTGCAATGGGCCGAGGGCAAATGGAAAGAAGCGCATTAGTTGTGAGGGGATTATTGAAAGTTAATTGTTTATAGATGTAGTCATCCTGTGTTTGTAAAGTCTTTTGCAAACATAGGGTGACGCTCCCATGATTATTTATTTGTTTGCGAGGAGGTTAGGATGGTTTTAACGCAATGAGTGCGAGAGGTTTGTTGGGACAAAGACCACGAAAGAGGGGTCATTAAAAGCAGCACCAGTTAACGCTTGTTTTGTGCCGCCAGAACAGTAGTAATACAATGCACGAAGTGAAAACTGTAAATTTTTTTTACCTTTGATTGACACCTGGTCATTTTAAGAAGAAACCTTTACCTAAATGTAACCACAATGAAACCAAATTCTTTTTGGGGAATTCCTGCGCTATTTTCTTTTTTAGTGTTATTTATAATCCCTGTTTTTTCTTTTGCAGCAAAGCTCAATGGCACCTACACCATTGGTGGAAGCTCCCCCAATTATACTTCCTTTTCAGCAGCGGTATCTGCGCTTACCAGCAATGGTATAAGTGGCCCCGTCGTTTTTAAAGTACGTAAAGGCAGTTACAACGAGCAGATTTATATGGGAGCGATAACTGGTTCTTCTGTATCTTCCCCTATTACGTTTCAGTCTGAAACAGGAAACCCCGCCGATGTTGTTTTATGGCACATGCACGGCAACTGGTCAACCAATGCAAACTATACGCTTTACCTTGATGGGGCAAACAACTTAGTATTCCGCAATATGACGCTGCAAGCCATTAAGGACCCGAGTACAAATTACGATTATAATCGTGTAATTTATATAACGAATAATGCCTCCAACCTGCTTTTTGAGAATAATGTCATCAGGTCATGGAATACTTCTGCTAATTACTTCAGTTACAACGATTGTATTTATGTGGGCACAGACTATAACACAAGCACGGGAAATGACTCGATTACATTTCTTCGCAATACGATTATCGGAGGAAGTAAAGGGCTTAACATGCAAGGCTCAGAGAGTGCATTGAATTTTGCCGCCTCTGACTGGAAGATTGAGAACAATGTTTTTATGGACCAGGGGGATTACGGCCTCTACGTCATGATTACTCATAATACCCGTATAACCGGAAACCGCATATACTCCACAAATCCATATTCCACTAATGGAATTTATGTTGACCAGAGCCTCGATTCTCTTTTAATTGATGGCAATTTCGTGAAACTTGACCAGGGTGGCACCGGAATTTTTTGCTCCAATGTGATATCCGGGAAAATTCATGTGAAGGAAGTCACTAACAATATTGTTATTATCAGTAAAGCCGGTTACTATGGCCCCGGCAACGGTATTCAGGGTGAAAACAACGATTCAATCCTTGTGGCATATAACGCGGTAGTGCTGGGTACGGGCGATAGTACAGGATATTGTATTTCTTCTACCTATGGCGATACAATGCTCGTTTACAATAACCAGCTTGAGAATTTAGGCGGGGGCTTGTGCTATTATCAGCAGAAATATAACGGCAATGGAATATTTGCATCAGACTACAATAATCTTTTTAATAACAAAAAAACAGTCGCAAAATTTGATACTATAACCTACGATTCAGTGCCTATGCTTTATTCCGGGCGGGGCTCTGACAAACATTCCCTTTCGGTGAACCCAATGTTCATGAATGATACGGTTCTAATTCCATATAATCCCAAAGTTTTCGGTGCAGGAACTCCACTTGGTACGATGAAACATGATTATTTCGGGAGCTCTCGTTCTGCCACTGCTACAACTATCGGAATATTTGAAGGGTCTGTGCCGGCATTGGACGCCGGATTATCTGCAAGTTATTTGCCACCGAGGGTTTGTCCGGGCGACAGTATTCCATTTTACGTAAAACTCAAAAATTACGGGACATCAACACTTACTTCCGTTGACATTAATTACCATTATTACGGCATAACTAAAAAGCTGAACTGGAGCGGCAGTCTTGGAAATTGGAAAGAAGCGGACAGCATTTTTCTGGGTTATGTCGGCTTTTCCGGTACGGGAAATGTAAGTGTTAAAGTATGGACATCAAAACCAAACGGACTGTCGGATGCATTTGCTTTAAATGATACGATTAATTTACTGCTTTTTTTATCAATGAAAGGGAACTATAGCATTGGAAAATCGCCGGCTGATTATTCGAGTATAACCTCTGCCGTTGAAGCAATCAAAACTTATGGTGTATGCGGACCAGTAACCTTTAATATTGATTCGGGCAAATACACCGAACAAGTCATTATTCCCGCCATACCCGGCGCAAGCGCTGCCAATACTGTTACATTCCAATCGAAGAAAAAAGACAGCAGTTCCGTAATTATAGAATATACAACCTATAGTTCTGTCAATAGTTATGTGTTTAATCTCACCGGGGCGCAATATGTAAATTTCAGATATTTAACCTTGAGCTCGCCGTGGACCTCTGCTAGCGGCCTTGTTTGGACTGACGCCACGACTTCATATGTCACTCTTGCAAACAACGTTTTTACCGAAGGAGGATATGGTCCTTCCGTTATTCTGGAAGGGACTTATTGTAATGTTCTCAACAATAACTTTGCGAAGAGCAATGGCCTTCAGTTGAGTATTTCCGGTTCGCTTACCAACCCTTCGGGAAACAGAATTGAAGGTAATATCTTTCAGGGGAATGCAAGTCAGTGCCTTATGGCATACGGAATTCAGGATATTTACATTGGGAAAAACATTTTTAAAGGTACCCGAAGTAAAAGTCCCACTGCCTTAGGACTATCCAATTGCGGGGGTGGAAGCATTATCATCGAAAAAAACAAATTCGATGTTACCGAATATGGGCAATCACTTATTGGCCTGGATAACTGCATTGGCACTAAAGCAAATCCCCTTCTGATAGCGAATAACTTTATTACCACGCGCACAGGCTATTATTCGTTGGGTATTACCCTCTCTACCTGTTCTTTTGTTCGCATAGTGAATAACAGCTTTAATATGGTGGGGCCTACAAACCAGGCTATTCAGCTCGATTATAAACTTTCGGCCATCGAGCTATATAATAATATTTATTGCACTCCAATCGGCGGCTCCGCGTACACTTCTTTTTATAAAATCGACACTTCGCAGCTGCATTCTGACTATAACGTCTTTTACTCATCCGATGCTGAATATATATCTAACAACGGAATAGAATCTACCCTGTCAGATTGGATTAAAGCAACCGGGCTGGATGCGCACAGTCTTGTCACCAACCCGCTATATTTTGATTCATCAAACCTGCATATCAACAATGCTGCTTATATCCATAACAAAGGCTTGCATTTGCCTTATATTACGGATGATATTGACAATGAAGTGCGAAATAAAACTGCTCCCGATATTGGCGCTGACGAATTCCGGATTGATTCGACAACCTATAGAGACCTGGCTGTGTGGGAGATAATAAATCCCGATTCGACCTCCTGTACAGTAAAAGACTCGGTCATAATTGTGGTTCAGAACCTTTCTGCCATTAAGATTACTTCTTTTGATGTACAATATGATATTTACAATGTAGCCTACCCTGTAATGCATTTTACGATTCCAATTTCTCCGCATAGCAATATCCGCTTGAATCTTGGATATTTTCCGTTTGCTCCCAATACAAATTACGATTTCCATTTTGCAGTCTCGAATCCTAACATGAACATAGATAATCTTCCCAACAACGATTCCCTGTCAACGCAATACTATAGCCTGGAAGGCGTGAAGATATTTCAGCGCGCCACCCAGGATTGCAACGGGAATACAGAGCTCTATATTAAAGATTTTCCGAGAGCGTCTATGCTTTGGTCAACAGGCTCGGCCAATGACAGAATAACCGTTACTTCACCCGGGACCTATTCGGTGACCGTTACCGATATCAGAGGCTGCAAAGTAACCGATTCGCTAACCCTTAAATAATACAGGCGCCATGAAATTAAAAATAATTCATCTCTTTTCTGTGGCCTTTGCCCTGTATTGTTTTCCGGCCGAAGGACAAATAATAAGAAAGACCTATTTCCCCGAAACACCCGCCGGCGGACAGGGAACAATAGATTATATTCTGGACCATAAAAAAGTAAATGACGGCATTATTCTCGCGGTCCAACGCTCTACAGCTAACACTGGAGACCCCGTATTATTAAAGCTGAACCCGGCCGGAAAAGTGGTCTGGCAATGCTATAATTCTGCTGTTTCTGGTTCGCAAAGCTGTAGTAGCTTTCGTTTCAAACTCTTTAAGGACAGCATAATTTATGGAATATCGGTTCAAACCAAATCGAATATAGTTTATAATACATTTTGGAAAGTAAATGCTGTTACAGGAGAACTGCTGTTCAATAAAATCCTGTATGCCGCCGATTTCAGCGGGGTGGATATTGCCGATTACGATTCTGCCAGTTTTTTAGTTGCTTATCAATACCAATCTAATGCGACCGTTGCCTTAATTCACAAAGCCACCGGAGACACAATTCTTACAAAGAATTTTGGTTCAGGTGGTTATCTGAACGTAGCTGCTGATCACAACGGGAATATTTATTTTTCACGCGATAACACCATTTTCAAATTCAGCCGCGGCAATTTAAGTTACCCTGTCTGGCAGCGAGTTTATAACGAGACTGGAAAAATCTTGGATGCGATCCATGTATTATATGTAGACGATTTCGATGACATTTACCTTTTCGGGCGTGATGGAGGATCCTTCGGCGCGGGCAGCGGAATTTTGACCAGAGTTAACAGTTCATCGGGATTAATAGATTGGTATACAGCCGTCGCCGGCTCCGACGTGGTTGTGAGCGATTATGCCGATTATGGAGGCTACCTGTTTGCCACCTATAGGGACGCATTTGTTGGAGGCGTGGATGATGCTTTTACCACTGCCAAGGTGGATAAAAGCACTGGGACGCGCGCCTGGACCAGCTACCTGAAAGCAACGTCGCTGGGGTCTCCTAATTTACAAGATGGAGGAGCGGGGCAAGCCGCTTTATCTCTTGACAACGATTGCAAAGGGGATATTTACCTCACAGGTTATTATGGCGCCGCGAATTATGGCCCGGGAGCCTGGGATATTATGAAGATCAAAAATGGCGACGGTTCTAAGATTTTCGACCTTACCATTACGCAGGATTCTGCGACTAACGATTACCTGAGCGCCGGCATTATCTCTGCTGTTTTCGGCGATACCGCCGATTTTATCGGCCAATTGCAGCTTGCCAAAGGGGGCACGGCTCTGATGTTTGTCCAGGTGGATGCCTCTTCCGGCAAAGTCCTCGCCCGCAATCCGCTTGCCGATTCATATCTTTCCATCTCGAGGACGCTCGATATCACCAACTCAAACGATACGATTTATGCTTTTAAGCAGCAGGGTAAATTTTTAGTCGTTGAGCAATATGATCCGAAAAGTAATCTGCTATGGAGAAAGGAATTTTATCATGGTGCCGATTTGCTCCAGGGCGGCCAGATGAAAGTTGTAGGAAACGCAGTTTATTTTACCGCTTCGCATGTTAATGCTGATTCTTATTCGGAGGATACCGCTGTTAAAGCTGACAAGTTGATTCTCTATGGGCTTAGTAAGTCAGACGGGAGTATGCTTTTTTCTGACACTTCCTTTTTCAGTCCTGCATATATTAAACCTTTCGAACTGGAGGGAGATAACGATGCGGCTTATGTTTTTTATTTCAACCGGAAAGCAGTCTACTGCATCAAAGGTAACAGTAAGGGCTTCAGTACATCAACAACCATTGAAACCGCCGGCAAAATTTTAACTTTTAATGGCAGGCTCGATATTGTTCAGGATCAGGGAGGGACTTTGCTTTATTTCGGCACCGGCAAAATTTATTCAATAGATAAATCTTCACTATCAAAGACTTCCGTTTTGAACTACTTAAACCCGAGAGACTATTTCGGCCACGTCCAGCTAAAGGATACTGCCTATGTGTGCGGAGATGATAGTTCAGGCAACCAGCTCATTTCGGCATTTAATATTAAAAATTTTGAACCCCTCTGGGAGAAAACATATCTCGGCAGCGGGGCTTTGTATTACCTGGTTTCTAATGACAGCAATTTAATCTATGCTGCCGGGACCAGTAATTCTGCTACCACCATTCACCAGGTTTCCGTATACACAGGAAAGAAAAACTGGACATACCACCCTGATTCTGTTTCCTATCCAGTTACATTCCCTTATGACCTGAAAATTCATCCCAGCCATAAATACCTTGCTGTTGCTGAATCTAATATTAATCCCGGGGGAGGCACCGATGCGCTCATAGAGCTATTGGACCTGAAAGGGAAATCCTTATTTTCTTATACTGATAAAGATGAAGTAGGGGCAAAAAGCAGGGCTTCAGCCATCGTAGTTTTGAAGGATTCGGTATGGATTGGAGGCGCCTTTAACCGTAAAAGCTACCCTTTGCAGGGCTTCATTTATGCGGTGTATGAGCCCAAGATTAATTACTGCACAAATACAACTTCTACCCTAAGCATCAATTCCTGCGGAAAATTTGTTTCTCCCAGTGGAAAATATACCTGGCAGGCATCAGGCCAGTATTCGGATACCATAAAAAATGCAGCCGGCTGCGATAGCATTATGTCTATACATCTCAAGATTGACACGATAACCACGGCAGTTTCACAATCGGGCAAAACTCTTACTGCGGCTATGACCGGTGCAAGCTACCAGTGGCTGGATTGTAACCATGGATACTCGGCCATACCGGGAGCGACGGGTCGCTCTTATACAGCTTCAAAAAGCGGCAACTACACGGTAAGAATTGCAAATGGGAGCTGCATAGATACTTCATCATGCTTCAACGTTACAGTTAACGGAATAGCGGCTTTTGAGGCTGAAAATTCGATTTCGATTTATCCTAACCCTACAAGTAGTAATGTCTTTATTGACTGCTCGTCTATCGATGAAGGTATTATGAATATTAAAGTTCTTTCGATGGTTGGAGAAGAACTCCAGACTAAAGAAATATATAAGGTTTCGGGTAACTTTAACGAGCGCCTCAACTTGTCTTCCCTGCCGGAGGGCATCTATTTCATTGAAATTAATTTCAAGGGCCAAATAATTATGAAAAAGATTTGCATAACCAGGTAAGTTCTTCAAATAGGTCCAATATCAGTGCTCCAGAATTACTGAACCTGCTTAAGGAAATTAAATAAGTACATTTTGAGGCTTTAAAGGTAACCTTATCACGGTGGTTACGAGTGGTCTGTGGGGACACGGACCACGGAAAATAGAGAAAAGGCAGCGCCTCGTCTCTAAATTTGCTGACATGAATTTAACTTCATCTGATAATCATCAACTTTTCTATTGTTTTAGAATTACCATCATTAACACTGACAATATATGTCCCAATGGCATAGCCTGATGTATTGATATAGGCATTATTCTTAAACATTCCTGAATAAACATTCCTGCCGGTTATGTCATGTATTGACACGGCAAATGTTCCAGGCCCTTCAATCCGGATATTGTCATTTGCGGGATTGGGATATATTGAGAACAAAGGAAAGCTATGGTCTTGTGTGTTAACTCCGGCAGTTACATCTCCCGGGAGAATAAAAGACAAATTTGGTCCTTGTGGTCCGGGCTGAACGCAATACGATAATATGGTACCCTTATTATAGTAAAATTTGAACCCCTGGTAATTATACCGGGATCCTGTATCATTTGGAAGACAGGCATCGCTTGGTCCGTAACATGTATCCAACGGAAACCCTGCGTAAAAACAGGAAGCTGTATGATGAGATCCGCAATTATGTGAAATTTCATGGGCTACAATATAAATATCATAGGTAAATGAAGAAACATTCTTTTTGGTAAATGGATCCCAGGAAGTATCGGCAGCAGCAGTTATTCCTGCAATACTATAGGCATTGGCATTTACGCTGCCTTTTCCCAAAGAATTAAGTATCCCGTATCCACCTCCTCCAAATTGAGACCAGGTTAAAAATTGTGCTACGGTACGGGAAATCTTAGAATATTTAGTATTCCATGCACTTTGAAAATTGGTGCATATTTGAGCCAGGTTCGGACCCGTTTCACCATATATATTTGAAGATTTCACAATATCGAAATGGCATATGGATATATGCACTTTAATCTCTTTAAAATAAATACTATCAACGCTATGATAAAGCTTTGTGATAAAAAGAAAGCAGGCCGCAGAATCCTTAAATCTGCCTGCCAAAGTTGCATCAACTTCAACTGCAACTTTGATGGTATCCGTGCCATCCGTTTTAATTCCAAATGAATTAATAACTGATTTCATAAGGTTCACCACGGTATCTTTTGATATCGTCACTTTCCCTGTTAGCTGGGCTTGTGAACTTGAATATGGTTCAGATACTGCGCACATTTGTGCCTTGACATTTAGGGTAATTATTAGCGCCGATGACATCAAAATAGAAAAAAGCTTTACCTGTTTCATATAAAATGTTGTTTATGTTATATGCCTCACGGGGGTACAATGTAAAACTAACAGTTAAAATTGAATAAGCAAGGGGAATTTTTGACGTATCGTTCTTCGTAGAGACAAGGCATTGCCTTGTCTCCTTGTATGCTGCATCAATTAATCCGTTTTAAAATAAACAAATCACTATATCTTTTGCATGATAATTGACTGTCAATCATCGCGACTTCTCCCCGGGAGACAAGGCAGTGCCTTGTCTCTACAAAGCATTTCAAAACCAGCGACCCTATTCTGCCTGCTTAATTATTTCTATATCGCAATGAAGTTTTATTTCTTCGCCCATGATAAGACTCCCTGCTTCGGTTACCATATTGAAAACCAGTCCAAAATCTTTCCTGTTTATTTTGCCATTCAGCTCAAATCCTGCCCTGTAGTCATTAAACCTTCCCATGCCTGTGCCGGTATGTTCAACGTCCATTTTAATAGCCTTTTTAGTATCACGGATGGTTAATTCACCCTCAAGATGATAGTTATCGTCCTTCCTTAAAAGGTTGCCATCGAAAATAAGCTTTGGAAATTTTTGCACGTCAAGGAAGTTTTCCGATTTGAGGAAGCTGTCGCGTTCAGGCAGGTTGGTATCGATGCTGTCTGAATCCATTTCAAAATGAATGGATGCATTATTAAAATCTTCGCCTTCACTTTGAACTTCCCCCTGGAATATTTTAAAGGTTCCTGATACATTTGAAATGGCGAGATGTCTTACCTTAAATTGAACTTCTGAATGTTTGGGATCAATGATCCATTTTGTTTTTGTTTCGTTTGACATAATTTATTGATTTTATTCAGGAACAAAATTCAGCCCTGGCTGTTTGTTCTCCAATAAACAAGATTAAGAAAGAGAAGCTAAAATCTTAAACCAGGTTAAGTGTTACTTTAGAACAGACCGCTTGCGGATTTTGCTCAGAAACTCCGGGGTAATGCCCAGATATGATGCGATGTATTTCTGAGGCACATATTGTTCCATACCGGGATATCTCAGTTTGAAGGCATCATATCGTTCTTCAGCGGTATTGACATAATTTTCCACAAAGCGTAACTGTTGCCTAATCAGGGAATTTTGAAAGAATATGCGAAAGTATTTATCAAATACAGGATACTTCTCAAAAAGTTGCTCTTGTGCCGATCTGGGCAAAAAGAGCACCTCCCCATCCGTCAATCCTTTGGTAGTATAGATAGTTGCCTGGTGAGAACTTAAACTATAAATATCTCCACACCACCAGCCTGTTGCCGCAAAATGCATGACATGTTCTACCCCATCTTTATCTGTAAAATAAGTCATGAGATACCCGGCATTTACAAACATCATATAGCGGGCAGGTTCGCCGCTGCTTACAATCATTTCACCGCGCTTAAATGGCCTTGAAATTAAAACAGATTCCAGATACCCTGCTTCGTTCTCATCTAAAGGGACGTCTTGATTTATTGCCGAAAGAATTAAGGAACTGTTCATGATGTTTTTAAGGGGTTACAGAAACAAAGGTAATTTATTAGTTGGTTTTAGGAGGTTCTGTCTCAGTCAGCGAATTAAGACTTTCATCAGATTGTTAATGAGGATTTGGACTCTTTTTATGAATTTGCAATATCTTTGACTTATGGAACGATTGTATATGGATACATCTGTTTTCGGAGGATTTTTTGAACCGGAATTTGAATTCTGGACGAAAATATTATTCGGAGAAATAAAAAAGGGTAAGTACACCATACTTTATTCCAGGCTAACTGATGCTGAGCTAAGTACAGCTCCAAAAGAGGTAAGAGAACTAATGCAAGGTATTCCTGATGATCAAATTGAGTTTATTGATTCCACAATCGAAGCTGAAAATCTGGCTGACCAGTACATACAAGAAAAAGTAGTTGGCCAAACCAGTAGGGCAGATTGCCTTCATATTGCAATGGCAACATTAAATAGCGCTGACATTCTGATAAGCTGGAACTTTAAACACATTGTTAACGTACATAGAATAAGAGGTTATAACTCCATAAATTACAGGCAAGGCCATAAAATGCTGGAAATAAGGTCGCCAAGGGAAATTTTAGAGCAATGAAAACTATAAATAAAAAAGAGAAATCCGTTAATGAACGGTTACGGGAAATCAGGGACGAAATCAGTGTTGACATTAAGGATATGGACCATAAACAACTAAAAAAATACCTTAAATCGAAAAAATCCCTTTTCCCGGCATCTGTTTGGGAGAAAAAGTAGAATATATGCTATCGCAAAATGCGATACATCCCGGAAAATAATTCAAAGAATCAAAACAAGAGGACCAAAAAAAGTGCGTCATTGCGGACGCTGTTTTTGAGGCACGAAAAAACGAAGATCCGCAATCCCATCGTGACACTCCGAGGAAACGAAGTTAATTCAGCTTTATTGCCATCTATTTTTGAACAAGATTCAGGGATTAAAGGATTTCAAAAAATCCTGCCTATCCATAAATCTTTTAATCTTGTTCTGCCATTATTACCAAAATGACGCTCTTAGGATTATTTATTTGTTTGCGAGGTGGTTAGTCGCGATAAGTGCGAGTGGTCTGTCAGGAGACAGACCACGGAAATGAGCCGAAAGAATTAACGCGCTGTTCATATTTTCATTCAAAAATAATGTTCCGCTACAATAGTGTTGAAACAAAGATAGCCGTTTAGTTCATTTTGCAAACCCAATTGGCATATTTGGAATAACGGCTACAACTAAGTTTATTTTTGAGATACTTAGTCATAATACTTACCTGAATAAATATATACATTTGATTTAAAACATATTATAAAACAATCACCGGATTAATGCTTTTATTTAAACAATGAGAATATCCCAAATTTGTATTTTTTAAGGATTGATTTTCTTACAATCTTTGAATATCAGTTTTACAAAAAGCCGGCTCATTAAAAAATAAATGCAGTCATGAAAAAGACAATATTTGTAATCATATTCAGTATAGTTTTTTTGAGTTTAAAAGTATATATATAAACAAGTTACTGATAGCCAAACAGTAATGACGTCGTTGCAGCGAAAGGTTCGAGGGTTGAGAACCTGGAAGTTGCAATGGCGTTTTTTTTGTAGGCTTTACGTTTATTAAATAACGTAAAAACAAACTGTCCAAAAAGCGCGTCATTGCGGCAAAGGGTTCGAGGCACGAGAAGCCTGCAAGCCGCAATCTTGTCACCGACCACCGAAGTGACGAAGCTGCTTTTTCTCTGGTGAGTTGATGCAAAAAAAAACGCATCATTGTTTCACAACGTCTTAATTCCACGGGATTATTCCGCTTCGCTCCATGAGACTTCGTGTTGCGGCTCAGGCTGAGGCTGCTTCGACAAGCTCAGCAACCGCAGCAGGCCGCAATGACGCTCTTAGGATTATTATTTGTTTGTGAGGTGGTTAGGCTGTCTTTATCGCAGTGAGGGATTAATTATTCCCAGATTTAAATTCTTCTATGGTATCCAACCAATGTTTATACGCTTGGGGGTATTTTTCTTTTGAAACTGGCTTCTCTGAATACTCAGTAAAATATTTGCCGCTGTCAAAAATTCCTACAAGGATATTATCCGTTTTATAATAGATGCAAATGGCTGCCATATCATAACCGCACAGATGTGCAGCGCAACCAGAACTAAATAAAACATCCTCTTGAATTAATAAGGGGTCTTGTACAACGATATAATCTTCGAATTCTTTATACTTATTACCTAGTAGCTTTATTAATCTCGTTTTTAATGGATTAGTTTTAAACAGTTTCACATCTTGAGGATATTTACCTTTATACTTTTTTGTATATTCTAAAGAACCGGAAACTATGGTAGTTAATTTTTCATTGGTATTCTTTTCTGAATTAAGTTTTTGTTCTTGTCTGGATTTTTCGTTTCCCTGTTGGCTATTTTGGTTGTTTCGACACCCGTAAACAATAAATATTTCGGCAAGTATCAAACAACGAAAAAGATTTTTCATTTGAATATTTTTATAAAAGTTTACAAAAAATTATCCAAGCTTCCAGCCTCTGGCTGGCCAAACCCCTATTGCCAGATATCCACGTTCGGGATATTCTTGAGAATAGCGGTAATAGCCGGTTCGGTGGTGTCGAGAAGTGGTTTGGGGTAGATACCAATTATGACGACCAGGAATGCAATGATCACCAGTACAATGGTTTCGGAACCTTTCACATCTTCGAAATTTTCGTCCCGAGTGCTCGGGACGGGTTTGAGTTCACCAAGCATAGATGACTGGTATAACCGGAACATATAAACAGCGCTAAAGATGATAGTGAGTCCAGCTACTGCTGCGATCCAGGGACTTGCCTGGTAGGTGCCTGAAAGCATCATGAACTCACCCACAAACCCATCGGTTAGCGGTAAACCCACGCTGCCTAACAGGATGATGAGAAAGCAAGCTGCCAGTACCGGGGCTTTCTTCATAAGGCCACCCAGGTTGGGAAGTTGAAAAGTACCTGTACGGTCGTATATAATTTGTGCGATGAAGAACAATCCTACAATATTGATCCCGTGTGAGAACATCTGGATCATACTGCCCTGCAAACCCGTAAGTGTCAGGGTAAATATGGCTGCTGAGATCAAACCGACGTGTGCAAAAGAAGAATAAGCCAGCAGGCGTTTGAAGTCTTTCTGTGTGATCGCAATCCAAGAACCATAAACGATACCAATCAATGATAAAACTAATGCTACTTTCCCCCAGTCCTGTACACCCATAGGTACGATAGGCAATATCCAGCGTATCACACTGTATATACCCATTTTGAGCATGATACCGGACAATAACATAGTACCCTGTGCAGGTGCTGTAGTGTATGTATCAGGCTGCCAGGTATGGAAAGGAAATACGGGCATCTTAATCGCAAAAGCTATAAAGAAAGCCCAGAATATCCATCCTTGTGCATGCGCGTCGGGGTGGAGATTGGAGAGGGTATTGATATCAAAATTATGTGGCGCGGGCGTCAGGTAATAGAGGTATAAAATCCCTACCAGCATCAGCAAGCTGCCAAACATGGTATAGATAAAAAACTTAAAGGTGATCTTAACCCTGTTTTCTGCGCCATAGATCAAAACGATCAAATAAATAGGCACCAGCGCCAGTTCCCAGAAAATATAATACAGGAACATATCGCGGGCAGTAAATACCCCTACCAACGCGGCCTGCATAATGAGAACAAGACTATAAAAAAGCGTAGGACGTTCATAGTTTTTCCTTACAGATGACAGGATAATAAGTGGTGCTAACAGGTTGGTCAATAATACCACCAGCATGCTTATGCCATCTATTCCTACATTAAAATGAATCCCGAGTTGTGGTATCCATTCCATATCTGTCCCGAATTGCACGCCTGCTGTTGGTACAAACTGTGTCCATGCGTATATTGTTACGCAGAACTGAACAATAGCCGCCATAAGAGCCGTCCATTTGGCCCTGTCTTTACCCATCGCCAGTATCAGCAACACAGAAAAAAGCGGCCATGCTATGAGGAATGCGTTGATCATGCTTAGCTGATAAAGAAATTATTGATTAATATAAGAATGACAATACAGATGGTCATTGCGAAAAGATAGAACCCGATATGACCGGTTTGAAGTTTGCGGATGGTTTTGCCTGAGTAGTTTGTGGCACGCCCTATCCCATTCACCATACCGTCAATAAAATCAAGTTCCAGGAAACGGTATATAAACCCCGAGAACCAGTCGGCTGGTTTCACGATCAGGGTATCATAAATTTCATCCACATAATATTTGTTGGCCAGCAGTTTGGCAAACCCTTTCGGTTCCTCGTCCATGCCTTCCGCGGTTTTTTTGATGAACATCCTTGAAGCAAAATAGATGGCGACCAATACGAGACCAACCGATACGGCCATCAATATAAATTCCATGGAATGAGAAAGCACTGTTCCGGTATGCGGTACCGTTGCTATATCACTGAATATAGGTGCGAAATAATCGTTCAATATATGTTTGCCTCCAAATACTTCCGGTATGCCGAGAAATCCTCCAACTAATGACAATACGGCAAGTACCATCAAAGGAATTGTCATTGTGGAAGGAGATTCATGCAGGTGAGATTCCTGATGCGCATCTCCTCTGAAATTCCCATAAAAAGTAAGGAACAACATTCGGAACATATAGACTGCCGTAATCACAGCCGTGATCAATCCCACCACCCAAAGAATAGGGTTATGCTCATAGGCTTTCGCCAGTATTTCATCTTTGGAAAAGAAACCTGCAAATGGCGGAATACCTGATATCGCAAGCGTTCCGGTAAGCATGGTAATAAAAGTGATCGGCAGCTTTTTACGAAGCCCCCCCATCACGCGCATATCCTGCTCTCCGCCCATCGCATGGATCACGCTACCTGCGCAAAGGAATAACAAGGCTTTGAAAAAGGCATGTGTCATGAGATGGAACATCCCTGAACCATAAGCCCCAACGCCCAAAGCCACAAACATATATCCTAACTGGCTTACTGTAGAGTAAGCGAGGACTTTCTTAATATCATTTTGTGCGAGACCGATGGTCGCCGCAAAGAAGGCAGTCGTAATACCGACTATTGCGATGATATCCTGTGTGAAAGGAGCCAGGCTGTATAATACATGCGACCTGACAATAACATAGATACCGGCGGTAACCATCGTTGCCGCGTGGATCAATGCCGATACCGGGGTCGGGCCTGCCATTGCATCCGGCAGCCAGGTGTACAAGGGTATCTGGGCACTTTTGCCAATAGCCCCTATAAAAAGCAATACGGTAATGAATATGATTACGGTATCGTTGTAATTGTTGTTGATGATAAAGCCCTGTGCGCCTGCGAATACTTCTTTATAATTGATAGAACCAAACTGGTTAAATATCCAGAATATCCCGATAAGGAAACCAAGGTCACCGATACGGTTCATGATAAAGGCTTTCTTGGCGGCATTGTTATAGTTGGTATTCTTATACCAGAACCCGATGAGCAGGTAAGAGCAAAGCCCTACGCCTTCCCAACCGATAAAAGCGATGAGGTAATTGGAGCCCATCACCAGCATTTGCATAAAAAACACGAATAGGTTCAGGTAAGCGAAATAGCGGAAATAGGCATCGTCGTCATGCATATAGCCTACTGAATACAAGTGTATCAGGAACCCAACACCTGTAATAATCAAAAGCATTAAAACCGAAAGTCTGTCTATCAAAAACGAAAAATCCACACTAAAACTGCCCGCATGTATCCAGTTGAAATAGGTTATGGTTGCAGGACCGTCAAGGGCACTTACAAACAGCATGATATTCATGGCCAATGCAATCAATATAGATCCGCAGCCGATAATGCTTACCAAAGATTTCGGTATTTTACTGCCAAAAAGAAAATTAAGCAGAAACCCGGCAAATGGGACTAAAATTGAGACGGCTACTATGGCAGAAATATTCATGCAGTGCGTTTATCCTTTAAGCTTGCTCCATTCGTTTACATCCACGGTTTTGGTATTGCGGTGTATCATCACCACGATGGCGAGGCCTATAGCGATTTCTGCAGCCGCCACCACCATTACAAAAAACACAAAAATTTGTCCGGCAGGGTTGGAACTGTATGCCGAAAATGCGGTAAACAAAAGGTTCACCGAATTCAGCATCAACTCCACCGACATAAAAATGATGATCACATTCCTCCGCAGCAATACCCCCATTACCCCGATACAAAACAAGGTAGTACACAACAGGATGTAAGAGTTGATGGGGACGCTTGTGATAATTGAGTTCACTAGGAAATTTGAAAATTTGAAAATTTGAAAATTTGAAAATTGCTTCGCGAAATAAAGCCCTTGTCAAATGATACGGATTGGCATATTCGAAAATCTGAAACCGGAATTGAGCCGAAATTGAAAGCTGGCTTGCGCAAGCCCAATTGCCTCATTGCCTTATTTTCAAATTGTCTCATTTGATTATTGATCATTAGTTGGTTTCTTTTTTACCTAATAGCACTGCGCCTACCATAGCAGACAGGAAAAGGATGGATGATATTTCAAAAGGGAGCCAATAGTCTGTATATAATACTTTACCAAGTTTCTTTACTTCACCGATGGTGGGATCAAAATGGGCCAGGTCGGGTTTGTAACTTTCCATACCACGAACCGAAGCAGCCAGTACCACCAACAACAGTCCTCCTGAAAATACGGCTGCAAACTTGAGCAATGTGCTTTTATGGGGTTCAATAGTGGCATTAAGGTTCAGAAGCATCACTACAAAAAGGAACAGAACCATAATGGCGCCGGCATAAACAATAAAATTAACAATTGCAAGAAACTGGGCATTCAACAGGGCATAATGACCTGTAATAGCAAAAAAGGTAATGACCAGGTATAAAACGCTGTGAACCGGATTGCGGGAGAACACCACCATCAGCGCGCTGAATATAGCCAGAGACGATAGTACATAAAAACCTGCCTGGATCATTGGTTCATAATTATCGGCGCAAAGTTATCCTTCTGTAATTTAAAAAAAGTACGATTGGTGAAAAAAAACATTGAGCGTAAGGTTCAATACTACAATTTATTGAATATAAATAGTTTATAGTTGAAATGGAGCGAATCTTATCCATTGATTGACCAAAAAATCATGATCCGGGTCATCTTATCCTGAATAAAAATTACGGGCTGGAAATCAGTCCAAAAACCACATAATGCAATTTACGACTGTACATCAACAAATGTCTTCTCGGATTCCCTGTGAAGCGGCACATTTTCGGTATTCAGCAGGATGAGCGGTACCCGCTCCACAATGACATTATTATAATCCAGGCCAAATGCTTCCGGGTCTGGCAGGCTTATTTTATCCAGGATGAAAAAGAGTCGCATCATCAGGTTCTTCCAAAAGAAAAGCTCGTTTTCAAACGAAAGAAAGCTTTGCATCACCACAAACCGAAAATCTCCATTCATGGAATGCTCATCAACAACACAATACGGTTTTTCAAAACTGATCTCATTATCCGCGGCCATATCGTTCAATATCTTCTTAAAGAATAGGTTAATTCTCGGAACAATACGGAAACCAAGCTTCATTTTTACGTATATGATATCATTTTCAGCAACTGTTTTCGTAACATAGGTCATCGTATAGGGCGCATCATCCACTTCTACATGCAGGAACCAATAGATGTCAGCACGTTTGGGCTGCTGGCAAAAAATAGATTCCATAATCCGCTGCTCCACGACACCCGCTTTTTCAGAAAGCGTGAGATATACCAGGTGGGTGGCAGATTTTGGAAGCGTGGTATCAACGCTTAATTTTGATATGGCAGGGATATACTTTTCTATCCGGAGATATTTTTTATACCTGTTCTTTATTCTCCTGCCTGCCCGCCAGACATACATGGTTGTAATCAAAATCAAACCGATTAATAAGGTAAGCCAGCCGCCATGGGTAAATTTTGCCATGTTGGCTACAAGAAAATTGCCTTCTATGGTTAAATACACAGCAGGCACAGCAAAAGTTAATATTTTCGGATATTTCTTTATATACATATAAAAACTCAATAAAACTGTCGTCATCAGCATAGTAACTGTTACCGACAATCCAAAAGCTGCTTCCATATTGGATGATTTCTTAAAATAGAGCATTACCCCAAGGCAGCCGCACATCATCATCCAGTTTATAGAAGGCAGATATACCTGTCCCCTTAAAATAGATGGAAATGCTGCGCGCATTTTAGGCCACACATTCAGCCGGATGGCTTCGTTAAATAAAGTATATGTGCCACTGATTAATGCCTGGCTTGCAATAATAGTGGCTAAAGTAGAAATAAAAATACTTGGTATCAGAAACCAGGATGGTACCATACCATAAAACGGTTCAATATTGTTTAAACCCTTACCAATAAAATTTTCAAGAAAGGCCGCCTCTCCGAAATAGCAAAGCAGAAGTGCCACCTTGATCATGATCCATGCCACCTGGATATTTTTACGGCCGACATGACCCATATCGGCATAAAGCGCCTCTGCACCTGTTGCACAAAGAAATACCCCACCCAAAACCCAGAATCCTCCCGGATATTCGGTAATTAACCGAAAAGCATATACAGGATTTATTGCCCTTAGAACCGAGAAATCTTTTGTCAGGTAATTAAATCCAATTACAGCTATCATGCTGAACCAGACAACCATTGCAGGGCCGAAAAATTTTCCTATGCTGCCAGTGCCCGTTCGCTGAAATAGAAACAGTACAATGAGAATCCCCATAGAAATGGGTAAAATAGGAATGTCAGGTTGTATCCCTTTTAATCCTTCAATAGCTGAGGTAACTGATATAGGCGGCGTTATAAGACTGTCGGCAATCATGAAACTACCCCCAATTATCGCTGGCCATAGCAACCATTTGGCATGGCGCCTGATAAGGGCATACAAGGAGAAGATGCCTCCTTCCCCATTATTATCAGCCCGCATGGTGAGGAATACATATTTCAGGGTTGTTTGCATGGTAAGTGTCCAGAATATGGCTGATACACTTCCCAATATGAGTGCTTCACTAATGGTTCGCTCTCCAATAATTGCTGAATAGGTATAAAGCGGAGATGTCCCGAGGTCTCCGAAAACAATGCCCATGGCAAGCAGCACACCCGCAGTGCTTACTTTCCTGATATCCATTCCTTTCATATATTTTCTTAATTCCGGGTCTGCAATTTAGGCGTTTTTTGCTGACTCTCAAATTTGCGTGGGATTCAAAAACGTTGTTTTGCCCTCCCCTGTTTTATGAGAATTTAATCTTTTTGTTATTCTTGTCATCAATAAAGGTTGCCTGATTCCTAAAACCAGCACCTCATTGCCCAACCCTTTAATATATTTTGCAATTGCTTTAAAATTGTTTTTCTTTGTACTGCTATTGTTCCCTATGCAATCAAATTCTCCTCAAAATTTTTCAGGGAATAGTGGCCTTTAATGCTATTCTAACTATGGTACTCGGTTTGTAAATCTGTTAACAAATTCAAACGCATCCGATAAACTGTAAAAGAAATTTCGCACAGGTAAAATAAGAAATGAAACTGCATTTCAAATACGATATCAGAACTGCGTGCACAGCAATTCTGGAAGAACAATTAAAATTTTTAGGAATTTTGTTCGAATCAATTAATCTGGGTGAAGTAGACCTGAATGACAATATCAGTTCTGAAAAAACTTGCAACGCTCAATAAAAATCTCAGAACCTATGGAATTGAGATTTTTTGACGATCAGAAAAATGATATCATTCAAAAAAACAAAAGATGTTATTATTGAGATGATAAGCAGGGAAGAGAATTTGCCTGCTGTAAAAATATCTGCATATATTGCTGAAAGAGTGAATTATAGCTATGGTTATCTTGCGGCACTTTTTTCAGAAATTACTTATACTTCAATTGAGAACTTTATCATTTTACAAAAAATAGAAAGAGCCAAGCAAATGATCCTGACCGGTGATTTAACACTGACTGAAATTGCATTCAGGTTAAACTATAGTTCAGTAGCCCATTTATCGTCTCAATTCAAAAAAACAACAGGGCTGACACCTTCTGTTTTTCAATCAATCATCAAAAAAAAGACGAGCCAATAATATCCATTAAACCTTTAAACAGAAATGGATCTAAAATTTAACACCATAAAAACCCCCTGAATATGCAACCTGATACGTATAGAATACTTCTTGCTGAAGATGATGAGGATGACAGGCTTTTTTTTAAAGAGGCTATCGGCGAACTAAAAATCAATTCAATCCTTATTATGGTAAATG
>Ga0207032_1090_pt1 | contig 25923 bp, 20 predicted proteins | sample Alteio_BWMinCont_38_FD_153308 | JGI IMG/M metagenome (GOLD analysis project Ga0207032, IMG submission 153308) | Enriched cells from forest soil in Barre Woods Harvard Forest LTER site, Petersham, Massachusetts, United States -... | ecosystem: Environmental > Terrestrial > Soil > Temperate forest >... | reverse complement strand
GTCCGCTGAACATGGTGAGGATGCCCTGCAAGTTGCGTCTCGTCATGGAAAGACCTTTGACCTTCTCCTGACCGATGTCGTCATGCCCGGGATGAACGGCCGTGTCCTGGCTGAACATTTGTTGCCGCGCCAGCCGGGGATGAGGGTGCTTTACATGTCCGGCTATACTGACAGCTTCATCGCCGGACACGGAGTCCTGGAGCCGGGAACCCACCTTTTGCACAAGCCGTTCACGGATGAGGTTCTCATTCGAAAGGTCCGCGAAGTGCTCGACGGCGGGAAAAAAATCGCAGCTGAGGTCGAAAGCGTGGAGGAATATGCGGGAACCAAAATCACTTCCGGCCAGTAGGAGCAATGCCTGATGGGTAGACTGTTGATAGTGGACGACGATGAAGCCTTGCGCCGCCTGATGCGCCTGGAGCTGAAAGACACTTACGAAATCATCGACTCGGGCGAGCCGGAGAAAGGCTTGGCCCTCGCCCTCGAGTGCCACCCCGATGCCATCTTGCTCGACCTGCGCATGCCGAAGTATTCCGGTTATGAGCTGCTTCAGACCTTTACCTCCCTCAGCGGCACGCAAAGAATTCCCGTAATCATCGTCAGCGGCGAAGCCGGCGCGCAGACCAAGGACCATTGCAAACAGCTCGGTGCCGCCGCCTATTTCGAAAAGCCGATTGACTTTGACGCTCTGAAGCTCTGCCTCAGCCAGCTTCCCAAGACGCGCCGCCACATTCCGCGATCCGAAGTGCGCGTTCGCCTGCGTGTCCCTTTGAGCCTGCGGGGCACGGACAAAAATGGAAATAAAGTGGAAGAGGCCGCGACCACGGAAAACGTGAGCCTTAGCGGCTTTCTTTGTGCCTGCACGGCCGATTTCGCGGCGCATTCGATCGTGGAGGTCTACATGACCAGCTGCAAACTGGATTACGTGGGCAAAGCCAAAATCATGCATGCCAGTTCAAAAAGTGCGCCGGTTCACCACTTCGGCTGTCTTTTTGTCGAGAAGTCCGGGCCCTGGGTTCTGCAATGAGGAGCGAGGTGAACGTTTTTTATGACCCCAGCCGATCCGGCTCTTCCCGCAGAAACTGAAAGCAGTCTCGCGGAAACCGAAAGCAAGCTCGCCAGTCTTCCGTCGAATCACCAGCACGTCGCTCGCGTTCTTGCCGTCGACGACGAAGCTGCGGCCCGCAAGCTTCTTTCCATCATCCTGGGCCCGCCCGCTTTTCGTTGCACCACCGCCGGCAACGGCGAAGAAGCTCTCGCGGCTTTGCAGCGCGAGCCTTTCGATGCCGTCATTTCCGATCTTCAGATGCCGGGCATCAGCGGCATGGAGCTGCTCACGCAAGTGCGCCGCCGTTTTCCCCACGTGGCGTTCCTGGTCACCACCGGCGTGGATGACGTGGACGTCGGTGTGCAGGCGATGCGCTGGGGCGCGGACGATTACCTCGTCAAACCGCTCCAGGAAAATGTGGTCATCGGCAGCCTGGAGCGCGCTTTGCACAAGCAGCAGCTCGAAATCGAAGTCGAAAACTACCGCGAGCATCTCGAAGAGATGGTCGCGGAGCGCACGGCGCAGTTGCAAGCAGCGCTGCAAAAAATCGAATGCGGCTACGAGGACACGCTGCAAGCGCTGGGCGCGGCCATCGATCTGCGCGACAGCGAAACGGCCGGCCATTCACAGCGCGTCTGCCGCTACGCGCAGGAAATGGCGCGCGCGCTCGGCTTATCCTACGCCGAGCTCAGAACCATGGCGCGCGGTGCGTACCTCCACGACATCGGTAAGCTGGGGATTCCCGACGGGATTCTGCTGAAGCCGGGACCGCTCGGTCCGGATGAGTGGAAAGTCATGCAGGAGCACGTGCAGATCGGGTTTGACCTGGTGAAAGGCATCTCCTTTCTTGCGGATGCAGCCGAGATCATTCTCACGCACCATGAACGGTTTGACGGCAGCGGGTATCCAGGCGGCCTGAAGGGCTCGGAGATTCCCCTGGGCGCGCGGATTTTCTCCATTGCGGATGCGTTCGATGCCATCACCTCCGACCGGCCGTATCGCAGCGCCTCCTCGTTTGCGTTTGCGCGCGAACGGATTCGTGGCCTGTCGGCTCAGCACTTCGATCCGCGCATCGTCGACGTCTTCCTGAACATCCCCGAAGAAACCTGGCCGACAATCGCAAAAAATCAACGCCAAGTTGCCGCCCTCCCTGGCCTCGCCGCCCATGTCGACCTTCCTCGCCTGCGACTCGTCGTGAAGCCATAAGAAATGCGTTTGGCTTGAGGGAGGTACCCCTGTTTCTTTGTAAGTGTTGCATCTAAAGGGTTTAGCTTTCCTGTAAGTCTTTTAGAATGAACACTTATGGGGATGCTTGTAAGTGTTGCCGATAAAGGACTTGGAAGGAGAGTGCGGGTTGGCAGATTGCAGGGTTTGCAGGTTCGAAGGTTGGGGACTGCCCCCCACCCCCTGTGGTTTTTGTAACGATATGATATGACAGGGTTTAAGAGGTGGGGGTCTGCAAACGATATGATTCCATGGGAGTTAGAGAAATGAGGGCAGGGGATAGAGTTCTGGCCGCGGGAGAAATCAAGAGCGCGGGGCGGCAGCATGGCGTCAACTACAGGCCAAACTATAGCATGCCAGTACGGAAAGGTCAAGTGTTTTGCAGTGAATGGTAGAAAATGAGGGTTGAACGGTCGTAAAGGAGGGTTGAACGGATTCGGCGCACCGGGAGGAACAGGAAAAAGTCAGAGTCAACCCGGATCCGAAGGCCCAAGGCGAACCAAGGAATGACTCAGCCACTGGACGATTTAACTTGTCCGGTTAGCGCGTTAATCAGGCCCTCCCCATTTTTTTGGAAAGTCGGCTTACTGTGCTTGAACCACTGGTGGCGGTTGCCACGTTCCTGAACCCGCTGGCAAGATCGAAGGCGGTGTTTCCTTTGGCCAGTACAATCGCATCACCAGATAGTCTGGCCCGTCCGGTGCGGGTAACCAGTTTGGTTTTTTGTCGGCTGACGGCGCATCCTTTTGAATGTAGAGCGTAAGCGAGCCGTCTGGATTTTTCTTCAGACCGGGGAGCATGGGAGCATTGATGAGGTATCGGTCTATCGGATTATTAATCAGGAACTGAGTCTTGCCATCGTACATCGTGACGGACCAAAAGGCATTCACAGGAGGAAATTGCCCAGCCGCAAAGGTCAGGGTGTAGTTGTGCTTGCTTGTGTCTATAGCGTCGCCATTCGTCAATGTCGTGGTCAGCGGATACATCGCCTCGACAGCATCGTTGCCATAAATGCCCGCCTTGGCAGCGGCAGCACGGGCAAGCCAGTTACCATTGAAGAAGGCGCGGTCGCCAGTGATCGAGGCAACATTCCAGCCGTTGATCTTCGTGCCGATGTGAGCGATAGCATCCTCGACTTTCGTTTCCCCCTCCTTCATGCCCAGCAGCACTGCGGCTTTGTGCTCGGCGGAGAGGTCCTTGAAGTTGAAGGTCTTGCCAGCGCCAATACCAATGCTGGCCAATTTCGCACGAATCGCTTGTTCCTCGGGACCCGGCGGGGCGAACTGCAACGCGAAGTCCAGATATTCAAAGAAGTTGGTCTTCACCATCTCCGCGTTGACCTTGGGGAAATCGATGGCAGGGGCCTGCGGTGGCGCGGGCTGCTTGAGGTATGCCGAGAGGGGCTGCACTTTGTAGCCGGTCTGGACTTTGACTACGTTCGGCATGTCTGCCGCATTGAAGAGTTGCGTGCGATAGGCGGCGAGGGAGAACTGGGTGGATGACCGAAACAGCTTCTTGATGCCCGGGGGTGTTTCGCCTTGCCAATCAGGCCCAACTACCATGTAGACACCGGCGTCGGCACCGGTGGCGCGGGTGCCGATATAACCGTAGTTGAAAGTGTTGCCGTCGCAGAGCATCACCGAGTAGTAGCGCGATCTCGGCACTGCCGGAACCGACAGCACAATTGGCTCGGTGCGCAGGTCCATCCAATTGAGCGAATACGGCGTGTCGCTGTTCGGCGTAACGATTGCCGTGTCTTTGTACGTGAAGACACGGGCTTCGTTCTTGATCTGATTGAACGGTGCTTTGTACTGGTCTGAGTTACGGTCCACCGCGTACTCGTACATGACGGCGTAGTTCATCACGATGGGAAGGCCATAGACGAAGCCTTCCTCGGCGATGGCCTTCGTTTCAGCAATGCTAGGACGGTTTTTCTCGGTCTTCTCGGCCTGATTGATGGCATCGTTTTTGGAACAGCCGCCAATGAAGAGCAACATGCTGGCGACGGCCCTCGGCAGGATTCTCCCTAAAACAGGCCGTCTTTTAAAGTTGAGTATCGACGATGGAAGAATCATGTGGACAAACTACCCCCAAGGCAAAGGGTGGGCTATTGTCAAAAGTGACAGAGTGTATGGAAGCATTCAGTGGTTTGCGAACCCCATCCCCGCTAGGCGCCCACTAGGTCCTGACTTGTCGGATTACCGGACAAGTGGATTCCAGTTGTACGAGTAGCGCGTTTTTCTGGAGTGCCCGGATGGTCCGAACGGACAAAGGCTGGCCCACTTGCCCGCAACTTTGAGAGCCATGCCAGCGTGTGCAAAACAGGACAGACAACGATTCCTGGGCCTTCTAGGATTTGCATCGTGTGTAGTGAGAGCGGGAGTTTTTGTTGCAAATAGCCCAGCCGCTAGATTCCCGGCGCCTCGGTGAGGCGTCGAGGAAGCCATGGGGAAAGGCCATTCAGCGTCAGTAGTGAAGATTTGATTCACTGACTGAAACGTGGATGGCGGCGTCCCTGATGGCAAGTTTTGTGGCCGTATTTGCGAAAACTGTTAACCCACCTACATCAAAAAGCATCATAAATAGTAGCAGAGCAGTGAAGGCAGTTTTCCTAAGCCGAGAAAACGTTCTTGACCTGCTGCAGGCGATCAGGCGAAAACGAAAAGGGAGAGTAAAACATGAAGATCTATGTCAAGCCGAGGCTGAGGTGTTTGGGCCTGCTGAGGCTGGTTACCAAGTTCAGTTTTTAACGGACTGGTACCAAGAAGATTCGCGGGCAAGGAGGGCTGGTTTCACTGTCCCAAACCGACTCCTTGTCTTCGGAAAGCGCGGCGGAAACGTTCGCAACAGCGGTGTAGGACGCGTGCTGGGATGTTGATGTGTGCGTGCGCCTCTTGGCGCGCCGCCAAAAGAGAAAATCAGCACATGAAGCGCCGAGCGATGGGGTAGGCGAGAACAAAAATGAAAGAGAACACAAATTTTGGTGGGTGTCCCAGGCGGCAGGAGCAGATCATCGCCCAGAAGGGGTCGGATGAGGTGCTGCTATTCAATATGGATGACGGGAGCTACTACGCGCTGAACGAGGTAGGCCATCGAATTTGGGAACTCTGCGACGGAACACATGGGATGGCGGAAATGGTTGGCGTGCTGGCGAAGGAATATAACGCCCCGGCCGAAATGCTCGAGACGGACATCCTGGAAGTGCTCGAAGACCTACGAAGCAAGAATCTTATCGTGATCCACTAGCAGGGTTTCGTAGCTGGCGAGGATGCGATTGATTTTTCAACAGTTTCCTCACGATTTCCGCAGACCTTCAGGGGCCCCCTACGATTGCCGCGAAACTTCGTTGAAAAACAAAGCGCGCGAGACAAACCTGGGCAAACGATCCATTTCCGATGCATTCCTTTTCTTTCAGATATTGCTATTCGCGGCCGCCGTTCCGCTGCTCCTTCGGTTCAAGTTATCGCGAGTGGAAGCCCTGCTGGAGCCGAGAAGTTCTTCGCGGGCGGGCCGGGATCGAGCTGAACAGATCGCGGAGTGCGTGGAAATGGCAATCCGAAAAGGCCGCCCGCTTGTGCGCCCGGGATGCCTGACACGGGGAGTAACGCGATATTACTTTTTCCGCCGGGATGGCATGGACGTGTCTCTGTGTTTCGGCATAGGCCAAGTCGATGGGAAGGATGCCGGCCATTGCTGGCTGGTCAAAGACGGAGTTCCCTTTTTGGAAGCGCGGGATCCGCGACCCTTGTATTCGGAGATGTACCGCTTTTCGGGCAGCGCCCGCCGGAGCATGATTCCCTCCAGAAAAAATGAGCTGGAGCAATCAAGGCCGTGATCCATACGCAGGTCAAGCAAACGTATGGTTTTCACGGGATGAATCTCGAGGTGTCCTCGTCGGCGGCGATTGCGACTTGCCTCGATGCTCGATTCCAAATGCTGCCTTCGAATGGGGAATGCGGGGAGACTCTTTTTTTCGATTTCGAGTCCGCGGCGAATGCGAAAGTGCATCGGGTCCGGCGACCGTTCGGGCATGCCAAGCCTTTTTATCAACTGGAGGGCGGGGAGGCCAGCTACTTTGAAGCCAAAGACTTACTCTACCTTTGCTACGGGGATCGCGTGCGGGTATTGTGCAACCCCGACTCTGGCATCGCGTATTTTTCCGTGCTCGAGCCAGAGATTGAGAATCTTTGGCTGGCCTCTCATCTTCTATTCACGATATGCCTGGTTGAAATATTAAAGCGGCGCGGGCTGTATAGCCTGCATGCCGGCGGCTTCAGCGCAAACGGCAAGTGCCTGCTGATTCCCGGCACGAGCGGCGCGGGCAAATCTACGTTAACGGTGGCCTCGCTCAGAGCAAATTTTGACTACATGAGCGATGACATGGTTTTTTTGATTGACCGGCCGGAAGGGTTCCGGGTGCTGGCATTTCCTGAAGAGGTGGATGTCAGCGACCAAACCGCGGGGTTCTTCCCGGAGCTGAGTTTTCTGTTGCGCTCGCCCAAACGTAGCGGATGGCGGAAGCGGCAAATGCATCCGATGCAGGTTTATGGCGCAAAGGTTACACCGGAGGCGCGGCCGGCAGCGGTTGTGATTCCGCGCATCGCGGAGACGGAAAGCAGTGCGATCACGAGGATGGATGCTGACGAAGCGCTTTTGGAGCTGGTTCCCAACGTTTTGCTGACTGAGGCGCGTTCGTGCCGGGCTCATTTGGATGCGCTGAATGAACTCGTAAAATCTACGCCGTGTTACCGCCTGGAGACGGGACGCGACTTTGATCGGCTGCCCGATCGATTTCGGGAGCTGCTGGAGTCCTGATGCGAAACGGAATCGTGCCGGAACAGACTCGACAGTTCCGCAGCGCGGCGACTGGCGCGGAAGTGGAGCTGCTTCTCAGTTGTGCCCGCACGCGGATTAGCCCGGAAGTATCGCAGCGAATCAGAGAAGCCGCTGAGAAAGAAATCGACTGGCTGCAATTCATTCGGCTGGCGATGCGCCACGACACGCTAGCGCTCACCTACTGGAACCTCCACCGAATTTGCCCGGAGCTTGTGCCGAACGGCGTACTCGAGCCGCTGCGAGCGAGGTACGAGGCGGGGGCGGCGGAGAGCCGGCTACTCGCCGAGGAATTGGTGAACATACTCGGCGCCTTGGATTCGCAGGGGATACCGGCAGTGCCCTATAAGGGCGCGGCACTGGCGGCGAGGCTCTATGGCGATTTGTCGCTTCGAGGCTTCGGCGATATAGACATTGTGGTTTGTGAGCGGGAAGTCTTGCGGGCCCGGCGACTCCTGATCGACCGGGGTTACGCACCCGAGAGAGTGGAAATTAACGACCTGAACCAATTCTTGCGGGAGAATCACGAGTTGCTGCTCTATCGCGGGGATGGAAAGGTGCGTTTGGACCTGCACTGGCGATGTATCAGTCGATCCGCGTGTCTTGCGGAAGATCCTGAGAGGTTCGTTCAACACCTGGAGACTGTCTCCATTGCGGGAGAAGAAGTGCGAAGTCTGCGGCGGGAAACCTACCTGCTGCTGCTTTCCATGCACGCGGCCAAGCACCAGTGGGTACAACTAAAGTTGATCTGCGACATCGCGGAGATCCTGGCGGTTCCTGATTTAGACTGGGAGTACGTGCTGCGTGAAGCGGACGATCTCGGAGTTAAGCGTGCCTTGGGGACTGGTCTTCTCCTCGCGCAGAGTTTATTGGGGGCGGCCGTGCCTCCGAGACTCGGGCAGGATCTGAAGATCGATCGCAAGGTGAAAGCTTTGGCTGTGCGGGCCCGTAGCCACCTCTTCGAAGAACCCGGCGAGGGGTGGGGTTTGAAAGGCGGCATTATTTCTCAAATTGAGCTTCGTGAACGCTTGCGTGACCGGACGAAAATTTTTTTGCGGTATTTCTGGCAGAAACTTAAGCCGACAGAACGCGACCGCTGGTTTCTGCCGCTACGGAGCTCTCTGGCTGTCATATATTACTTCGTGCGGCCGGTTCGGTTAGCGCTGGAGAGAATGCGCAGGACCGACCAGGTTCAATAGGCGTACGTTGAGGCAACGCCAGCCCGAGTGCGCGCACCCAAGGGCCATAACCACTCCGAACAGGTCCTGTGTAACTTCAAGCAAAAAGAAGACCGGGTTCGGTCCACCCAGGCTAGCCTGGAGAATGTGGAGCGCGAACCCGGTACATCGTTTATTTCCCGTCGGAGATGCTCAAATCGACGGAACTTCCACTGTCGCCGAACGCGGCAATCGTTACTTTGTTGGTTCCATGGATCAAAGCGGATGAGATATCGATCCTTGCGGTTTTCCCATCCGAAAGCTGAGTACTAAACTGCTTCCCATTGACCGTGATCACCAGCGAATCCACTCCGTGAGCATCGTTCTGAAGCAATACTACCCCTTCAGCACGAGCGATGCCGTTGAAGTGAACTACTACCCAATGGTCGAAGTCGAATTTTACAACACGGCGGAGCTGAGAGTGCAAGCCAGCCGCGGGAATTGTGATCGTGGCAAAGATGGGATCAAAGACGGTTGTCTTGCCGCATAGATCTGTAACCGTCAGTTCTATCACGGACGATGCCGACTGATCGATTTTCGTGGCGGTGACTCCCAGGGCCAAGGTTGTTCCATCGTCAAAGGACGGGATGGCGACCGTAGCATTCGTGGTCGGAGGGGTGTTGGCAACTACCGAAAACAAACCGGCGGGTGCTTGCACCGAGAAGACGACCGCTTTAGGCGGACCGGGTGTAATCGCCGTGACGTTTACGGTAGGGGATGCTGCTGTCGAGCAAAATGCTCCGGAAGCTGAACCCGAACACGTGGCAAAAGTTGTGTTTGAGAGGACCGTCCCGCCGTTGATCGTGGCGACAATGGAATCTCCCGCCGATGAAGTTAATGAGAAGGGCGCCGCAAAGGTGAATGACGCGGTGCCGGTAGCATCCGTGGTAGCGGTCCCGGTCTTGCCAGCGTCCGGCCCGGAGGTGATTTTAAAGGTGACGACGGTACCCGCGACGGGGACCCCATTGGACAAGACGACCGCGGTTTTCGTGATGGTAGAGCCGGTGGCACCGCAAATGATTGCGGAGTTTACAGGGGAAAGGACGATGGATGGCGGCACGCTGGAGGATCCCGAACATCCGTTGATAATGGTCTCTTTGCCGCTGATGGTAACCGAACCGTTTCTGGCCAGGGCGCGACCCGTCAGGGTGCCGCCATTCAGCGTGATGCTTGCTAAGGCCATAATATTCCCCGCAAAACTGTTGCCCGTTTGTATCGTCGCGGACGTGCCGACCTGCCAGAACACATTGCAGGGCGATGCGCCGCCGGCAAACACGACGCTGGCACCGGTGGCGGTCGTCAGCGTGCTGCCAATCTGGAAGATCCAAACGTCGGTAGGACTGCCAGTCAGCGTCAAAGTGCCGTTCAACAGCGCGGCTGTCGAATAACAGTAAACTCCCGGGCCCAGGTTGGCATTGGTGCCTGTGCCCAGCGCGCCAGTGAGCGGCGTACACGACCTGCCGGCCGCGTCAATGTAGGCGGCTGTCAGGTCCGTCTGGGCCGTTGTCAGAACGGCGTTGGCTGCCGTGTACAACGTGCCCGTCACCTGGGATGCCAAAAGTCCCGTGACTGTGGGAGTAGGAGAACTTCCTACGTTCCCGACAATCGTTGTTCCTGCGTCAGCGCTGACAATGCCAGCGCCGGCTAGTACAGCAAAGTTGCCTGAAGTTTGTAGATTAGGTGCTTGGGCATTGGCATTTATTGCCGATGCCAGCAAAATCAATAAACAAATGGCTGGGAATTTCATGTGTTCCTCCAGAACTTTTCGCCATGTATTTCCATGTACGTAAGTTCTTGAAAGCGCTAGTTTGAGGTCTCAAAAAGGTACTGTCTGTGCGTTCTAGTACACCTGCGGAGTTATTCGTGCAATTTGAGAGTAATGGGACTGAAAGAGAGCGGTGACTGCGACCGAACTTCTGATTGGCTTGATTTTCAGCGGTTGAGCAAAGGGATAGCCATCACAAACCGAAAGGCGAGCGACAGGCGGAGGGCGATTAGGCGTCGAGAGGGGGCTTGATGTAGGCGGCGCCGTGGCGGTAGAGGCCGGCGGTGGGGATGGGTTGGGAGAAGACGATGCGGATGGGAACGAAAATGGCGCCGGTGCCGGGGGTAAAAGGGACGGCGACTTCGACGCGGGAGCCTTCGGCGTATTGATTGCGGCTGCGGAAGCTGAGGCCGCCTTTGGACAAATCCTCGCAAACGGCGATTTCTTCCTGAAAGCCGCGGCGGCGAATACAAGCGAGAATGCGCGCCTTGATGCGCGTGCGGTTGCGGCGGGGGATGACGCGCTCTTCGACGGTGGGCTGGGCCTGGCCGGCGCCGTTTTCGGGGGCGCTGAGTTCAGAAACGGATTCGATCCAGATGGAGGGCGCGTCGCAATGGCGGCAGACGCGCGCGACGCACTTGCGAACTTCGAACGATTTCAGCTGCAGTTCGTTGAGATAAACGACTTCGCGGCGCTCGCAAAAACTGCATTCCATCAGCAGGCGCGCGAGGGCATCGTCGGCTTTGTGGGGCGAAGGGAAGTCAATGTCCCAAAAATCGGAGCGCGGTTCGAGTAGGTGAATGGCGTAGAGGAAGCCGTCGAGATCCTGATCGATTTCAGCGACGACGCGCGCGCGGGCGTTTTTCCAGTGGTCGCCTTCGAGGCTGCGGCGGAGGTGAAGCTCCTGGCCCGCGACGAGTTTCTCGTCGAGGCGCAGAACGCCGCCGTTGCGGCTGACCAGCAGCGTTTCGGCGGTCTTCGTAAAGGTGGCGCCGGCGGCAGTGGCCCACGAAGCTTCCACGGGCATGCGGAAGCTGACGCGGTCACTTTGCCGGAGGCCGTCGGATTCAGTGGTCATAGCGCGAGGCGAAAAAAGCTCAATGTCAGGCTAGCACGCAAAGAAGGGGAGAGCAGGTCCACGAAACGGTGATTTGTCGTTCCAAGTAATAACGCGAGGGGGACAAGGCGGGGCGGGATGCTGAAAGGAATGGCCGGTGTTATCTTTTTCGCCCTCGGGAGGGACCGAAAACGGCTCGGTTGACCCGAATTGGGGCACACTTATTAGGTACGGGATTGTCCCCCGGTACAGCAAAGGCTTTCTGCAGCGCGGCGTAAATGCCTGTGAGCAACGTTATCTCCATGGACGACCGAACACTGAAAGGCGATTCCCGGAGCGTATCCGTGCGTGATCGCCGCTACTGTATACGCTACCCGTTTGCGGCGGATGTCGTGCTGCTGGACATGGAGTCCGGCGCGCGGATCGAAGGCGTCACTTCGGACATCTCGATGGGCGGGATCTTCGTGTGCACCAGCAAGCCGCTGCCTTCGAATTCGCGCGTGCGGGTTATGCTCTCGCGAAAAGAACAGAAAATGGAGGCCCTGGGCGTAGTGCGCATCCTCAAGCCGCGTATCGGCATGGGCATCGAGTTTATGGATGTCGAGCCGCCCTACCATGACGTGCTGCGCCAGTGGGTGGATCAACTCGCCAAAGTACGCTGAAGTTTTCGACGATTCCTTGACCACCGCGCGGTCGAACACTTCTCGAAGTTTTTTCTGACCATCTAAAACCCTGAAACGCAAACTCTCGCAATCGGCAGGGATTTTTTACGGCCGCGTGTCGAGAGGATGTTTGCTCTTTTCGTAGAATTCATTCTGGAGCTTGAGGCTTTGATCATCGGATTTGGCGGCGCGAATGGCTTCGACGGTGAGAGCAATCCAATTGTTCACGTTCCATTCGCCCAGTTCCTTGGTGGCCACGGAGCCATCACCGGAATAGTGATTCGGAAAGCGAGCGTACCACCAGATGCCGGTATAAATCGTTTCAGGGAGCGGCGCGCGCTTCTGATCGGCGCCCGATTCGCTGGAGGCGCGATCGAGATGCACGAGGTCGGGATGAGTGGTGATGGTGTTGGAGGTTTCGTTTTCGCCGGCGTGGTAGTCGATGCCGGTTGATTTTTTCGGCGGGCCGCCCGGGCGGCTGCGCTCACCGTCGAGAACGTAGATAACGTAGTCGTGCGGACGGTCGAGCTGCGCTTGCGCGAAAAAGGGAAGAAGATGCTCGTTCCCGCCGTGACCGTTCACGATGATGATTTTCTTGCAGCCATTGCGCGCCATCTCGTCGGAGGTTTCCTGGAGGAGCTTTAGCTGGAGTTCCATGCTGTAGGCGACCGTGCCCGGCTCATGTTTGGCTTCGAAAATCTGGCCGAAATAATATTCCGGGAAGACGACGGCGTATTCCTGCTCTGCCGCGTGCAGGGAGGCATAGCGGACGTTCAGCAGGTCCGTTCCGAGCGGCAGATGCGGCCCATGCTTTTCCAGGATGCCGAAGGGCAGCAAGCAAGTGCCTTTGGATTGCTGGATAGCCTGGCGGAAATCGGCGGCCGTAAGTTCTTCCCACTTCACGGAGAGCTTGGACTGCGCAAAAGCGGGAAGAGTTCCCAATAAACAGAGAAACGCGAAAACTACGCTTGCACGCTTCATAAACCTCCTTCGGAAATAGCGGATGGCATTTTAATTCGAATGTGCGATTTCGACATCCTAAATCGATTCAAACTCAAACGCCGGCGGGGAAGCGGGCTGCCGGAGAATCGGCTTCTATTTCCTCAAGGCGCAAGTTTTTTGGCTCGACGCCGAAGAGATGGACAACGACGATCTGCACGATCAAGAGGCCAATCATCAGGCTGAGAACTCCGCCGATGCGGTAAGCGCGGAACAAAGCGACGACCATGAAGGGCGTGATGATCGTGGCGCCGCGGCCGAACGTGTTGCAAATTCCTCCGGCGCGCATGCGCACGTCGGTGGGGAAAAGTTCCGGGATGTAGATGGCAAAGAGCAGAGTCACCTGGACATAAATGGGAATCATTAAAAGAAAGCCGGCGATAAGCAACGCAGCAGGATCTTTAATAAAAGGATAGATGCCGCCGAGCAAGATGGTCACGAGGGAGGCGCCGATGATCGCTGGCTTGCGGCCCCAGGAGTCCGCGGTCAGCGCGCCAATGGCAGAGCCGACGGGCGCGCCAACGGACATAAGAAATGAATAGCTGAAGGACTGTGCGATGCTGCGCCCCTGTTGAACGAAAAACGAAGGCAGCCAGGTGACGAATCCGTAGATCAACGTGTTGGCGACGATCAAGGTGACAGCCCCGACAACCATGCGGGGGAAGAGCGCCGGAGTAAGTAACGCCGCAGCGGTTCTGGTTGGCGGTGCAGGTTTGGAAAGAACCGGCGGGGGAAGCGGGGAGTGGCCGAGGGAGGCCTCTCGTTCAATCTTTTGCAGAATGGCTTCTGCTTCATCAGGTCGGCCGATCGATTCCAGCCAGCGCGGAGACTCCGGAAGAGCCTTGCGCGCATACCAGACAAGGAGAGCGCCGACTCCACCGAGGACGAACATGGTGCGCCAACCGAAACGGGGAATGACGAGCGTGCTGACGAGCGCGGTGATGGGCAAGCTGGAGACGACGATGGCCGAAAGCGCGCCAACCCATCTTCCACGGACACTAGGCGGAACGAATTCCGTCATCGTTGAGAAGCCGGCTACGATTTCCGCGCCAAGGCCCAAGCCCATGAGGCCGCGAAGCAAGATGAGGACGGTCATCGAGGGCGCGAAGGCGGAGGCAATCGAGGCGAGACCAAAGACCGCTAGATTCGCTTGATATGTGAAGCGGCGGCCATAGCGGTCGCCGAGAAAGCCGGTCAGAAACGACCCCAGCATCATGCCGAGAAAAGTCACGGAGACAAACTGGGCGTTTTGCCCGAAGGTGGAGAAGCCGCTGTTGAGCGTAGCGCCGAGAACGGTGGCCATGACGTACACGTCGAAGCCATCGAAGAACATTCCGATGCCGATGAGCACCAGGATGCGGCGGTGAAACGAAGAAATAGGGAGCCGGTCAAGGCGAGCGCCTGCGTTTACCGACAAGAGCGGCTCACTTCTGCCTGGAGAGCAGAGCCATGCTGCCTTCGGTGAGGGCTTCGACGGCGCGCTGGCAGTTTTCGTCAAAAGAGTTTTGTTGGGAGGCGAGAAAAAATTCCTTGCAGCGGCGGCAGGCGGCAGGATCGAGCCTCAGGATGCGCTCGACGAGGGCATTGGCTTCGCCGGAGAGTTGCTCCGGGGGACAGACTTGCGAGATCAGGCCAATCTGCAGCGCACGATGGGGGTTGATGGCATCGCCGAAGAGAATCAAGGGAAATGCAAAACGGGGAAGAGTGTATTCGCCGAGATAAGCCATGATGGCGGCAGGAGCGAAGCCGGAACGCATTTCGGGAAAGGCGAGCGAAGCGTTTTCCGCGACCAAAACAAAATCGCAAACGATCGCCAGGCCGAATCCAAAACCGAAGGCATTGCCTTGCACTTCGGCGACGCTGATGAGCGGTGAGATGCGCAGGGCGTGTTTGAGGTCAATGAGACGAGCCGACTCGCGGCGGATGGAGGCGGCATCGCGGCCGGCGCGCTCGCGCCCGGTGCAAAAGACTTTGCCGCGGGCACGAATCCGTAGCACGCGTGCTTGCGGCTTCGACGCTTCCTCGAGAAGCTCGGCTAGCATGGCGTCGAACATAGCGCCGGTGACTTCGTTGCCGTGATCAGGATTGTTCAGGGTGAAGGTGAGGACATCGCGGGCACGCTCGATGATCACGCCCGCCCCGGCGGAGGTGCCGGAGGTGGAGTTTGGGCTCTCAGGGGGCATGTAAGGCACGGTATACAAGGACTGTGGGGTGTGTCAATTCCAGCCCAAGAGTGGTGGCAGGTCATAGCGGGTCGATTTTCAGCAATGTGAGAGATCTCCCCCAGCGCTGAGTCAAGGCACTGAGGGAGAGCAGGGGCGGTTTTCCGCGTCAGCACTAAGAACAATCGTTGTGCAGTGGACTGGGCGCCGGCGGGCCGGCGACGCACGGGATCGCGCTGAGATATTCGTAGATGGCCCGAAGGTCATGGTCCGTTAGGTGGCTGAGACCAGGCCAGGGCATTGTCTGGAGAAGGTCTGCGCGGAACGGAGCCGGAATGCAGCCGGCGTTAACGATTCCTGTTGGACACGCCGGATGGAGGTTATCCAGGTCCACACCCGTCCGCATGATCTGAACAAACTCCGAAAACGTGTGACCTCCTACGGGTAGTCCGGTTTTATCGGGTGTCAGGTTGCGGGAGATGATGTGCGCGGCGCCCGGTGCTATTGCACCAAAATCTCTGCCGCCACCAAAGTAGGTCGCCGGATTGATTACTGCCGGCTGGCCAAAGTATGGATTGCTGCCTGGCAGGAATTGAGTGATTGCAGGGCCGGCGCCGTGGCACTCATTGCAGGGGACGTGTGCGTTGACGATATAGCTGCCGAGTCCGACGAGAGCGCGGTTTTTCCCCTCCAGATTCAGGGGGACGGGTGCTATCTCTAATCCCCGATGAATCCTTGATTCGTTGCGCTCTTCATCATCATCGTCAGTAGCTTTTACGCGCGGGGAACTACTCAACATTCCCGCAAGTAGGATTGCGGCAAATGTTGCGACCGCTGCGGCAGGTTTGAGAAATCTCCTCGGTATCATGGTTGGTGGTCCTTTCTGGTCGGGGAGTTTTTGCGTCCAGCTTGTACTGGGGGATGCTGTGCCGGAGATGGGCCTCCGCGCAACGAGCAAAGAGAGGCAAAGAAGAGCAAAGTGAGGCGCGAGCAGCTTTTTCGAGTTCTTTCAAGCAGTTGCCCTAGACCAGAGCCGGTGTGATAATCCTTCCAGCTAGCGGGAGCCCTCAGGCCCATGTCTATCCAGGCGACATCAAGCCCCAGGATCGGTGCGGATGGCCAAGGGCGACGTTTGGAATCCTGGAAAGAGATTGCTACCTATCTAGGGCGCGATGTCACCACGGTCCGCCGGTGGGAGAAGCGCGAGGGGTTGCCGGTCCGTCGCCTCCAGCATAGCCGGCTCGGATCGGTCTACGCCTACACCACGGAACTGGATGCGTGGCGGAACGAGCGGGCCCCTGGGTCAGCAATCCGTGAAGTCGTAGCGAATCAAGTCCCCCAAGCTGGCAGGCGCGTCTGGAAGGTAATTACACTCGCCGCGCTGGGGCTGGTCCTGGCGGGTGGTGCGGCCTGGCTCTGGCACAAACGGAGCGTGGAACGGCCCGCGAGTGCCAGCACATCCATCCGGTCACTAGCCGTTCTCCCGTTGGACAATTTATCTGGCAATCCCGAGCAGGACTACCTCGCCGACGGCATGACCGAAGCGATCATCGGGCGGCTCTCAATGATCCACGGCCTGCGGGTCATCTCGCGCACCTCTTCGATGCAGTTCAAGGGGAAACGCGGTTCAGTGCCAGAGATAGCAAAGAAATTGAATGTGCGCGCAGTGGTCGAGGGCTCGGTGATTCGCTCGGGCGACCGGATTCGCATCACCGCCCAGCTCATTCAAGGTGATACCGATGTTCACCTGTGGTCGGGCACGTTCGATCGTGAACTACGCGACGTGCTGGAATTGCAGAGCGAGGTTGCGCAGTCCATCGCCCGGCAGATCGAAGTGGCCGTTAGCGGGGACGAGCGCAACAGGCTAGCTGCGGGTGGTGCAGTGTTTCCCGAGGGTTACGAAAGTTATCTCAAGGGCAGGTTCGCCCTGAACCAGGGCTCCAAAGCAGGGCAAGCCGGACTCAAGGAGGCGATTACGTATTTCGAGAGCGTGATTTATCGCGAGCCGACCTTCGCTCCGGCTTACGCGGGCTTGGCGGCCGCGTACAACGACTTGGGCACTGTTTTCATGGGTGGTCCCCCTCTTGAAACTCGGCCAAAGGTGCTCGCCGCCGCAAGGAAGGCATTGGAGCTGGATCCCGAACTTGTTGAAGCACGTGTGCTGCTTGCAGACACTCTCCAGAAAGAGTGGAAGTGGTCGGATGCTGAGGCCGAATACAGGCGGGCCATTGAGCTGAGCCCGAGCGACGCGGGCGCTCGAGACGGATTTTCCCAGTGGCTGTTATGTCAGGGGCGGACTGAGGAAGCGCTGGCCTCTGCCCAACGGGCGCGGGAATTGGACCCGTTGGCATTTGACAACACTCAGGTCGGCTGGATCCTCTTTCAATCTCGCCGCTACGACGAGGCCATTCGGGAGTTGCAGAGCGTGCTGGCACTAAAACCCCAGAGTCCGTCTGCGCACTGGTATCTCGGGTTTGCGCTCATCGGGGCAGAACGTTTCGATGAAGCGATCGCAACTCTGGAAAAAGCCGCTTCCCTGTCGGATCGCAGTTCGGCAGTGCTTGGCGTGCTGGTGCATGCCTATGCGGGCGCGGGACGTCGGGCTGAAGCTGTGCGGGTTTTCGAGGAGCTGCACCGGCGGCGACAGAAGGGCTACGTCCCAGCCGGCGCATTCCTTAATGCGTACCTAGGGCTCGGCGACAAGGAGCAAGCATTTGCGTGGATGGAGCGCGCTGCCGAGGAACGCTCGAACATCATGCAATTTCTCAAAGTGCATCCGTTCTTCGATTTGCTGCGCGGCGACCCGCGGTTTGCGCAGTTTCTCCGCCGCGCGAACTTCAATCCTAGTGAGCAAGCTGGAGCACCCACGTAAGCCATACAGAGTGCTTCTGTTCTCGAAGCGCACTGGTTATCTTCGTGTCCGACGCACCTTTATACTAGGGAGGCGCGAGGAAGAACCGCGGATGCCAGAATTGCCGGACATTGTTGTCTATATTGAGGCGCTTGAGCGGAGGATCGCCGGTCGAGTTCTCGAGCAAGCGTTAATCGCGGGGCCGTTTTTATTGCGGACGGCAAGGCCTCCGATGGAAGCGACTCATGGCCACAAGGTGACGGGATTGCGGCGCGTGGGAAAGCGGATCGCCATTGGGTTGGAGAACGACCTGTGGCTTGTGTTCCACCTGATGATCGCGGGGCGGTTGCATTGGGTTGAACGGCGCGTCAAGCCGGACGGCAGGCGCGTGCTCGCAGCTTTCTATTTCGATAGCGGCACGCTTACTCTCACCGAGGCCGGGACGCAAAAGCGGGCGTCGCTCCATCTCGTGGAGGGAGAAGAAGGGGTGGCGGAGCTCGATGCCGGGGGAATCGACGTACTCTCATCTGGGTATGAGCAATTCGCGGCGGCACTGACCTCCTCCAATCACACGCTGAAGCGAGCGCTGACGGATCCGCAGCTTTTCAGCGGAATCGGCAATGCATACTCCGACGAGATCCTCTATCACGCGCGGCTATCTCCGGTACGGCTGACACAGAGGATGGATTCGGAGGAGATTCGGCGGCTGCACGAAGCTACCGTGAAGACGCTAACGGACTGGACGCGAGAGCTGCGCGCGGCGGCGGGCGAGAAATTCCCGGAAAAGGTTACGGCGTTTCGCGAAGGGATGGCGGTGCACGGGCGGTACGGGCAGCCTTGTCTGGGCTGTGGCACAAAGATCCAGCGGATTCGATATGCGTCCAATGAGACCAACTACTGTCCGCGGTGCCAAACGGGAGGGAAGTTGCTCGCGGATCGCGCACTCAGCCGGTTGTTGCGAGAGGATTGGCCACGGTCTCTCGAGGAGATGGAAGAGCGACTATCACGTTAGTCCTGCCTACAATTCAACTAATCTCTCAAAGCTCCCGAATTTGCCAAGCGTGAAGATGCAAGGGAGATATCTTCCCGTACGAGGTAATAAAGCATCTGATTATGAACAAACAGGGGTTGTCTGAGTTGTAGAAATGGGCTAGAATCTGGCGCAATCAGTGTTCCGGGACGAGTGAAGGGGAGGGAATCAAACTCGCCCGACTTTGCAGTTTGCTCAATTTGTGTTGGCTCCGTCATTTCCCCGCAAGCAGACACGTTCGGCCGTGAAACTGGAGGGAAACGCATGAGGCCAAAATCCGACGATAAACGCAATCGACGCAACGCCCCAATCGTTCAGGGGGCCCTGCCGCTCGCCCAGGAGGGTGGCACCACCATCGTCGCGATTGGAGCTTCCGCGGGCGGCATCGAAGCCCTTACGGAGCTAATGAATCACCTGCCGGTCGATACCGGAATGTCCTTCGTCCTGGTGCAACATCTCGATCCGAAACATCACAGCATCCTCACGGAATTACTTGCCAGAAAGACGGCGATGAGCGTCACGGAAGTGTCAGAGGGACTGCATGTCGAGCCAAATCACGTTTACGTCATCCCGCCAAATGCTTCGATGTCTATTTCCGACCACACGCTGCACCTGGGTCCTCGGGAGGAATCTCGCGGGCTGCACATGTCGGTGGACCACTTCATGCGTTCGCTCGCGGAACAGGAAGGGAATCGGGCTATTGGGGTGATCCTGTCGGGCTCGGGCTCGGACGGAACCATGGGCATGGCGGAAATCCAAGCACACGGGGGCGTGACCTTTGCGCAGGACGCAGCCTCGGCAAAGTATGACGGCATGCCGCGGAGCGCGGCTGCTTCAGGATGTGTGGATTACGTGCTTCCTCCCAAGGGGATTGCCAAGGAACTTACGCGGATTTCGCGTCATCCGTACCTCGCTCGCAAGATTTTGCACACCGCTCCCGAAGTCGCCGCACCCTCCGGCAGCGGGCTGAACACGATTTTTCAGGTTTTGCGAAAAGCCACCGGCGTGGATTTCACGCACTACCGGCAATCCACTATTTTGCGGCGGGTGCAGCGCCGCATGGTGGTTCACAAGATTGACAAAATCGAAGAGTATGCCAAGTTCGTGCAAAGCAAGCCTGCCGAGGTCCAGGCGTTGTATCAGGACATGCTGATCAACGTGACCAGCTTCTTCCGCGGGGAGCGTGTCTTCGAGGCTCTGAAGTCCACGGTATTCCCAGCTGTTCTGAAAAACTTGACGAGGGAGCGCGGTATCCGCATCTGGACTCCGGGGTGCGCCTCCGGCGAGGAAACGTATTCAGTGGCCATTGCGCTGCTCGAATTCCTGGGCGACAAAGCTTCCCAGGTTCCCATTCAGTTTTTCGGGACGGACGTGAGCGATACGAGCGTCGCGAGAGCGCGAAATGGCGTGTATCCGGAAAATATTCAAGCAGATGTATCGCCGGAACGGCTGCGGAAGTATTTCACGAAAGTGGAGAACGGTTACCGGGTCAGCAAAACTCTCCGGGACATGTGCATATTCGCGCAGCACAATGTCCTGAACGATCCTCCGTTTTCCCGAATGGACCTCATTTGCTGCCGGAATCTGCTCATTTATCTTGAACCCGTGCTCCAGAGCCGTGTGATTTCTCTTTTCCACTATGCTTTGCGGCCCAACGGCTTCCTGGTGTTGGGTGGTTCCGAGGGCCTCGGCGCAACTTCGAACTTGTTCGCAGTGGAAGACCGCACACACAAGATCTTTTCCAGGAAAGCCGGAGGCGCGCGCCAGACTCCTGGTTTTTCCCTCCATTCGCCGGCAGAACAGCGAGAATCTGACCCAGTTCGTGGACCGGCGAAGCAACTGGATTCAAACTGGGGTTATGGAGAAGCGCAAAAGGAATTTGACCGCAGGCTTCTGACGCAATACGCTCCCGCGACAGTCTTCGTCAATGAGGAGATGGAAATTATCCATACGCGCGGGAATGTGAATCGCTACTTGAAGCTGGCGACCGGCCGGGCCAGCCTGAGTCTCATGAAGATGGCTCGTGAAGGGCTCCTCGTCGAACTGCGGAATGCGATGAACCGGGCCAAGAAGGAAAACGTGATAGTTGGAAAGCACAACCTGCAAATCAAAAATGAGGATGGAAACGGAACTGGCGAAGGAGCGCCTGCCTCCGCTTCGATCCGCTTGGTGAACTTCGAGGTGATTCCGATTACGCTGGGAAATTCAAAAGAGCCGTACTTCATGATTGTTTTTCAGGAAGCGCCGCCACCGCCGCGGGCGGCCTTGACTCGACGGACCAGGGCCAGCGAAGAAACTGAATCGGCCTTGAAACGAACAGTGAAGCTCGAAGAGGAACTGGCGGCGACGAAAGAGTATCTGCAATCCGTCATCGAAACACAGGAAGCTACGAACGAGGAGTTGCAGTCTGCGAACGAGGAGATTCTTTCCAGCAATGAGGAATTGCAGAGCACCAATGAGGAAATGGAAACCGCCAAGGAAGAATTACAGTCCGCGAACGAGGAATTGACTACCGTCAACGACGAGCTTCGGAGCCGCAACTTGGAGATCACGCAAATCAACAATGATTTGATTAATTTGCTCTCCAGCACCGATATTGCCGTGATCATGATTGGCAGCGATCTCACCATTCGCCGCTTCACGCCCAAAGCGCAGAAGTTCCTGGGATTAATCCCGGGGGACATCGGCCGGCCGCTTGCGAATATCAATCCAACCATTGAAATTGCGGATCTCCAGTCGATGGTTCTTCAGGTGGTGGCGGATTTCCATACCCTGGAGAGAGAACTCATGGACCGCATGGGCGTTCATTATCAATTTAAGATTCTTCCTTATCGCACGTTGGACAACAAGATTGATGGGGCTGTGATCACGATCGTAGATATCGCTCCGGAAAAAGCGGGCGCGGACGCTAAGGGGAATTCTTGAGCACAAGGGTGACCGGGCGGAGCTGTGGCGCCCAAAGACTTCCTAGATATTACCTTCAACGCAGCCATACTAGCAGGATATAGTATTGACGACATGACTATATTCATGTATAAAAGCATTAACTGCTTCGAAGTACTGAGAATCTCGGGAACGGAATAAGCCTATGCAAGACCGGTTTGCATTCACCGCAAAGCCTTGGGGGAATGCGGCGGTGGTGTGTCGCGCGACGGAGGACTATCCCGGGCCGGTTGTTGACCAGGAATTTGGAATATTCGAGACCTGGACGCAAGCGCATTCCTTTGCCAGGCGGCTGAACGAAGGATTGGAACTCGATCCCCTCGAGGAACGCCAAATCATCACGAGCTCGTTTCTTTGCAGCAGCGATCTCTTGCGTGCTGCCGATTTTCCTGAAGCTGCTGGCTATCAGCCGCGCGGCGCGGGCACGGGAAACTCCCTGCGCGTCAGCTTCCTGCTCGCGGAGATGGATCTTGCCCTGACCTTTTGCCGGCTTGCACACTCCAAACCAAATCGTCAGACGGACCGCTTGCTCCGCAACGCCCGCAGCACATTATTCGACGCCATCTACTGCGCCGCTCATTTCGACCTCGCAGACCGCGATCTGCAAGAAATTATCGCAAGAATAAAAAGGGTTCAGGAGGAGCTGCAGCAAAACGTTTCCAATTTCGGAAGAATCGATGTTCGCATCCGGCGAATGAAAGCCGGATGCCCATGACGGACAGTAGTGCGTGCGGCTTCGAAGCCCGGACCAGGGAATGAAACCTGCATCTGGACGACGAAGTACGGGGACTTCAAAGATTGAAAAAGTATTGGAGGCATCCTTTGTCCACCATCAGCCAGACCGGGAACCTCGTCCAGAAATCGTGGGGCCAGGGTAGGTGGCACAGCGTTGCTAAACCGCTTGCCGGAGAGCGACACTCCTTGAACGGTCTACTTCATGATTCAACCGTCGGAGTCGCCTTTTTTGATCGCAGTTTACATTGCAGGGCGCTTAACGGAGCCTTGAGCAGGATGATTGGCGTTTCGGTTGGAGAGCAGATCGGGAAGCCAATGCATCGGGTCTTTCGCAGGGAAGCCCCCAGATTGAAGCCGGCCTTTCAACGTGTTTGGGGAACGGGCCGTTCCTTGGCGAATGTCAAATTCAAAGCAAGATTGTCTCCCCAAAAGGAAACACATCACTGGCTGGTGAATTTTTATCCAGTGAAAGACGAACAAGGTGAGGTTCGATTGGTCGCGACGGTCTTTTCCGAGGTCACGAAGAGGCGTTGCGTGGAATCTCTGCTACGCCGCATTCGAGATAAGCGCACCGCCGATGCCGTCGATGAACCCACGCTCCCCGGCGAAGGATTCGCCGAACTTTCGGAGCGAACTCTTGAGCTGGTCAAGCGCTCCGCGGATCTTCTCAAGAGTTCCATGTCTCTGCGATCTCAGGTATCCGAGATGCGATTGGAGACAGGATTGTGGCGTCTGGCATTGTCTTTGACGGTTTCTACGGACCAGGAGCCCGCGTTGCATCCGGTGTTGCCGCCGGCGGACTCCAGCGCCGGGGTAACGGCTCCGGAAGGCAGGCTGGAGGAGAATGAATTGTCCCCCGGCGGCCCCAGCTTCAGAGAACGACAAGTCCTCCGCTATTTAGCGGAAGGCAAATCCAATAAAGAGATTGGCGTGGTTCTCGATATCAGCACGAGGACGGTGGAGTCCTATCGCGCCCGGATCATGGTCAAGCTTGATCTGCACTCGACGGCAGCGCTTGTTCGCTACGCAATTCGCCAGAAAATCGTCGAAGCCTGAAAGCATTCCGTACTTGCCAGCGCCTGAAGCGCAACTCCCGTACCCACCGCAGTTATCAGATTAACGTAGGTATATCTACTGTATTGACGCTCTGAGAAGCCCGATGTATTTCTAAGCCCCCCTAAAGGAGGTTTCCCAAATGGATCACTACTTGCTTTGTAAAAACCCCAGTTGCCGCTTTGTACTGGACCTTCGTGTAAACGGGAAATCGCTGGACAGCCTTCACCTTATTCTGAAGAAGTGCCCGGACTGCGGAGGAGCATGGACATCCACGTGCCCATTCTGCAGCCAACCGTTGATGATCAACTTTCTGAAAGGGCTCCCGCAATCCGCGTGTTGCGGACAGAGGTTGCGCGGGGAAGCGCAGGCCGCCTAGCTTGGCTTGAGAACATCGTTGTGCCGCGGCGGTAGGGAACTTCCTCGGCCTTGGCTGCGGATGCACGCGTATCCTCGGCCAGTGTTCGGCTTTGGACCAGAACTAGGGGCGTTGGGGTGCCGCTGCCTTTTCTGTTTCAATGCGTGTGGGCGCGAGATCAACTGCGTCGTGGGAGCCTCCGTACGCCTGATTCCCCGAACGGCTCTTACGCTGCCAGCGCGTTTAAGCGCGCAAAAATAGCGCGTTCCTGTTCGGCTTTCTCCGGAAGTTTCGACTTGGCGAAGGCCTTCGCGAGATTAAAGTGCACTTCTGGACTACCGGGGGCCAGCTTGCTGGCCCATTCGAGTTCATGCACGGCCTGTTCATCCTGACCCAGTTCGAGGCATGCACGCCCAAGCACGTAGTGCGATTCGGCGGACTCCGGTGCGAGTTGTACGGCACGCTGAGCCGAAGCCAATGCTTCTGCCGGACGGTGCCGTTTTAGCGCCACTGATGCCAAGCTGACGTAAGCCAATTCGCTCCCCGGCGAAACTTGCAATTCTGCGCGCTGCTGTATTTCCGCCTCGTCAAATTCGGAAAGCGCTGCAAGGGCCGTTCCATAGGCATAGTGGAGAAAGGGGACAGAGGGATACTCCTTCAGCAAAACTTGGAATTTGGGATAAGCCTGGTCGTATTTGCTGTTTAGCAGCAGCGTTGCGATCTCGCCCGCGGACTGAACCAGAACGCTCCTTGAAGGATCCAGTTGGTCAGGCAGCAAGGGAATACGAAGCAGCGACATTCCGAGAGCGATTTGAACCTCTTTTGCGACCGTCCCCGAACGCGTTCCCGGCGCCAGCGTCTCCATGGCGCTTTCAAATTGGCCATTTCGATTCTCAAGTATGGCCAGGTGATATCTTGCTAGGCCCACCGCTTCCGGATTTCCACCGAAGCCTAGTTCCTCGCCGCGTTGCAAATGGATAAAAGCGTTCTTGTAATCCTTCATCTCAAACTCACAAAGCCCCATCACTGCCCAAGCTGTTCCAAAGTCTGGCCGGCGTGTTACCCAGCTGTTGAGTTCAGAAATGGCCTCGGGATAGCGGCCAGCAGAGTAGTACAGCATGGCCAAATTCCATCGGCCGTCATCCCATTCCGGCCGCAATTGCAAGGCCCGCTGATAAAACTGAATCGCACCGCCTGCATCACCCGCAGCCTGCGCCTTCGCCGCCTGGCCCGATAACTCCTCGAAACTCTTCGACCCAGGATTGCTCGCTTGGTGCGCAGTTGCTTGCAAATTTCCTTCAGACCTTGCCTCCGTATGATTCGAATAAAGCAGGGCGATTCTTTCCTCTGGCCCGAACTTCTCAGGTGCCAGCTTTTCTGCAAGGGCAAGTTGCTCCGCGGCTTTTTCTTTTTGCCCTAGTACTTGCAAAAGGTGTCCCAGCGTTCTGTGGGAAGCCGGTGATTCCGGCGTCCGTTGGACCGCTTCCTCCGCTGCATGCAAGGCTTCCTGCGGGTGTTGCAAACGAAGTTCCAGTTGACTGATCTCGATCCACGGCAAAGCGCTCTTTGGTGAGATGCCCGCTTCTTCGCGTTGCTGCTGCAGTGCTTCTTCGTCCCGCCCGGCGAGTGCAAGCGCCTTCCCATAGGTGTAGTGCAAATACGGAGTGCGTGGGTAGTCTTTCAATAACGTAGGAAACGCAGTCAGCGTCTTCGCGGAATTGTTTTGCGCGATGGCTGAGGCAACTTCCCCGGTTGCGTAAACTATTGCGTCTTGAGAATGATCTATCTCTTCGGGCAGGAGCGGCACGCGCAGTATCGCCAAGCCCAACGCAAGTTTTATCTGTGCCGGCATTTCGCTCTGCCCAAACGTCGAAGCGAGCAGCGTGGCCGCCTGATCGGATTCGCCGCTGCGAAGGAGCAGCAGGGCGAGGTGATACTTCGAAACACGCGCAATCTCTGGATCGTCACCGTCCCCGAACGCCAGCC
>Ga0207032_1083_pt1 | contig 25964 bp, 23 predicted proteins | sample Alteio_BWMinCont_38_FD_153308 | JGI IMG/M metagenome (GOLD analysis project Ga0207032, IMG submission 153308) | Enriched cells from forest soil in Barre Woods Harvard Forest LTER site, Petersham, Massachusetts, United States -... | ecosystem: Environmental > Terrestrial > Soil > Temperate forest >... | reverse complement strand
TCGTAACGGTTGAACCGGTCGTGAAATCCGCTGGACAGGGAAACCCACCCAGGAACGGCGGGAACCGGTGGGTCTATTCCGACCGGTAGCATCACCGGCACTGGCACAACGGCAACTTTCACTGCCGAGACGTTTTTTCCGCCGCCGAATCCGCCGTTCCTGGGTGGGTTTCCCTGTCCAGCGGATTTCACGACCGGTTCAACCGTTACGATTATTGGCTCCAACATATCGACATTCAACGGACCTCACACCATTACATTGACATCCGGAACCTCAGCGCCCTGCACATTCACATTTCCCAGTCTCATAGTCACGACCACTCCCGCCGCTTCTGTCGGATGGGCAGTCCAACCTCTTACCCTGACCTTCCCTACGTGTCCGGCAAATTTTTACGCCGCCATCAAGAACCAGTGGCTTTGGCTCAATGGCGCTAACAACGGCTATGCCGCCACCAGATATGGAACCGGAGAGTTTGTGCAGGTTACAGGCGGGACCTGCGCGTCAGCGCCGGTCAGCGGGACGATCCAAATCGTGCAGGGTTCCCCAGGGCTGACCTCACTCGGTGGCCATCAGAGCGGGTATGCCTTGGTCGGCGGTATCAATTTCCCAATTGAGGATGATGCACAGGGGTCGTCATTCGAGGGGATTAGCATCTACAGTGGCTCGAACGGCAACGCCACATTCGGAGGAGTCCTCTGGATAGACAACGATCAAGCGGCGAAAGTTACTAACATTGAATCAAATAGCTACCCGTACTTAATGACCCCCGACTACCAGTCGGCGTATCTCTTCTCTCCCGGCCCTGAGAATCTTAACTCGGGTATTTTGTATGGCAGCAAGCTCGATCTCTCCGGCCAAGCGGTGATCAACTGCGTCAACTGGTACAGCGGAAATGATTTTTCGCTCGAAGATAGCGTGTGCCAGGGATATGAGAACTACGGCTATAAGATCAGCAAGGCGGGCGGTGGCTACGGCAATGTCACCCTCAAGCATATGCACGATGAAACCGGAGGGGTTAGCAACGCTATCGATCCGGCCCTTGGCACTGCGGGCATGATCGACCAGGGATATAACGTTGTCCGGACCGGCCCCATGGGATTCGTAAATGCCTGGCCGATAGTTTCTACCAGCACTTCGGGCCAGGCATTGACTGTCTGGTATCTGGTCTACCGACACGGTTCCACGGAGAGCGTACCTATCCCAATCGCCTACGGAAATGTCACCGATCCAAGTAATTCCAGTAGCTGCGGCGGTCCCTGTGCAACAACCATCAAATATTTTGTGCCCCATTACGACGGGGTCATGACATCACCGGATTCCGCCGACATCCTTCGCGTAACCGCTCCGAACATGGTTGATGCCAGCGTCATTGCGCCCAACGGAAATGGAAACTATCTTGTGGCGAACGTCGCGTTCAATGCCACCAACTGCAACGCAAAGGGCGTATGCTTGTGGATTGACAGTGTAGCTCCCGGGAGCTTGGGGAATTACAACGTCGTAACCATCGACGCAAACGGCGTAGTCGATCCGTTTTATCCCTGGATTGAGTTCGCCCCCGGCGGGCTGGTTATGAGCAATGCAGCGAATACTTTCAGCGGGCCATTCAGCGGTTGGCCCACGTACTCAGGTACTTACGTATGTATAAACTCCCCCACCCCGGTTTCCATCCCCTTATTTACGATTAACGAGACCGCAACGTTGGGCGGTATAGCAGGGGCATGTCTGGCGACCGCCAAGAGCTACATTTTTTTGAGTCCACCGGGATCATGCTGTGCCCTTTACCCAGCCACTTTCTTCAACAACGCCCCCCAAAAAGGTGGGATCATCCTCGGCAGCCCACAGACCGGGCGTCTCAACTTCGGGATGCCCAATCCCACTCTCTCGGTCGACACGGAAACGATCTGGGACAGCAACTCCTCGCTAACCGAGCAGGTAGGATATTCTGGTACAAGCAATGGGGGGTTTGCGCTGGGGAGGCGCGCCTTGCTGCCCGCCGACATTGGCCTCGGAACGGAGGGCAATGGAAGCGGAAGCATTGTCGGACTTCAGATCCATGGCGGAACAGACGCGATTAATCTTTATGTGAATCATGTTCCGGACAATGCAAGCTGGCTGGAGCAGGTGACGCCGGGTGGTGTTGCGATTGCCACCCACCTTAACCAGGGCGCTACGGGGAACTTCGCGGGAACGTGCATGATGAGTGGCACGACCTGCACGATCACCTTAGCGGCCAGCTATATGCATACTCCAGGCTGCGTCGCCACGATTCAAGGAACAGTCGTTATCGCGGGAGCTTGCAATGTATCGGGCTCAACTATAACCATTACGGCGGCATCGTCGAATACCTATACATGGGCGGCGATGGTCTTCGGGAACCCGAACTAACACAATTAACCATCGGTTACGAATGGAGGATTATGTATGCGAAACCGGAAAGTTCCGATCGTGTTCGAGCTATTGGCAATCCTAGCCACGGCCCTACTTGCACCGACGACCCGTGCGGCTGCCCAGGAAACAGTCATATATAGCTTCCCGAGCAACAACGGATATGGATGGCGTCCCAACGGCGGCCTAGTCACGGACGCCATCGGCAACCTCTACGGCACGACCTATGAAGATTCCGGCGGAGGCTGCCAAGGTTTGGGCTGCGGGGTGGTGTTTGAGCTCACTCCCAAAACGAGCGGCGGATGGACCGAGAAGGTGCTGCACAGGTTTAGCTTTAACGGCAAGGACGGCTACTACCCCACGGTCGGCTTGGCCATCGACGCCGCTGGCAATCTTTATGGCACAACCGTAGGGGGTGGCCTTTATAGCTGGGGCGTCGTATTCGAGCTCATACCCAAGACTGGAGGAGGCTGGAACGAGAAGATTCTCTACAACTTTAACGGCAACGATCCAGGAGCCGAGGGCCTTATCCTTGATGCCGCGGGCAATCTTTACGGCATGGCGTACCAAGGCGGCGCTCATAACTATGGATACGTCTTCGAACTCAGCCCCAAAACGGTCGGAGGCTGGACCGAGAAGGTGCTGTACAGCTTCATCGGCACCGACGGGTCACAGTCGCCTATCTCTAACCTCATCTTCGATGGCGCAGGCAATCTCTACGGTACGACCTACGGCGGCGGGCCGAACCCTTACGGCACTGTGTTTGAGCTGTCACCCTCAACAACGGGTGGAAGCTGGACGGAAACGGTGCTGCACCGCTTCACTTACAACCTCGTCGACGGGTATCGTCCTGAGGGTGGCGTGATCTTCGATGCCGCAGGCAACCTTTACGGAACGACGACCAGCGGCGGCCCAAACGGCGGTTATGGCACGGTCTTCGAACTGTCGCCCGTCTCTGGTGGGGGATGGACGGAGACGATCCTATACAGTTTCAGCACCGGCAGTACCATCGGGAAAGACGGGGTTGCCCCCACAGGCCCTTTAGTTTTTGACTCTGCCGGTAATCTGTATGGCACGACGGCCACCGGCGGCGCATACGGCTATGGCACAGTCTTCAAGCTGTCGCCCGTAGTCGGCGGGGGATGGGCGGAGACCGTACTGCACACCTTCAACCCCAACAGCAAAGACGGAATTTACCCTCAACGCGGCGGCCTGATCTTCGACGGGGGAAATCTCTACGGCACAGCACAGGGGGGCGGCGCTCACGCCGGCGGCGCCGTGTTCGAGATCGCACCCTAGCCGCAGCCGCTCGTGCTAATAATTTCCACAAGCGCGTTGTGACATCCAACCTTGTGTTCACTTTTAAATCGCGCGACAATGATCGAGCCGCAGCGATCTGCTTCAGAGCATGTCGTCGCGCGCTAAGTCCTTTGTTTCACGGATTTTAGTATCTAAGTTCTTTAGAAGACGTATTTTACGGGGAATTTCGCGCTAACTCCATGATTCCAAAAGACCGAGGGGGGATAGGGGGGGTACCCCCAAATTTTAGGGTAGCCGAGGGCCGCGCAGCCGAAAAACATTCGCGGTTACTTCTCTCGCGACACCAGGGATTTTCGCAGGTTAGTGCTCGCCGATCCCGAACACGCCCCCCAGGGTCAGAATGACCAGCAGGCCCAGCGAGATCCATCCGTACTTGTAGTCTTTTTCGCGGAAGAACAAGAAGCAGGCGACAATGACGCGGACCACGGGCGTGGCCAGCATCAACAGAACGCCGAAGCGTTCAATATCCTGCGGGATGCGGCCGCTGACGAACAGGCCATCGATAAGCCCGGCGAGCATGACGAAGAAGCAACTGAACGCGCCGATGCGCAGCACCATTGCGACCGCGCGGTCGAATTCGGGTTCGCGGACTTGACTCATAAAACGGCCTTCATAGAATCGGAACTCATAAAATCACGCTCACAGGCGAACCTTCAAAAGATGCAGAATCAAGTGCCCCGCGAGATAAAACATGATGGCGACCAGCAGATACATCACATACTTGGCGTGAATGCGTGGGGCCATGCGCGCCCCCAACAAAGATCCCATAAAAACGCCGACAGCGAGCGGCGCGGCGAGTTCCACGACAATGTCGCCGCGGCGGTAATAAACCATGGCACTCGCAGCCGCGGTTACACCGACCATAAAATTCGAAGTTGCAGTTGCGACCATCAGCGGCACGTCCATGAACAGATACATCACCGGAACCTTGATCGGACCACCGCCAATTCCGAGCAGCCCAGATAGCGCGCCCGCGACGAGCGACGCACTCAGTCCAAGCGGATAACGCTTCGGCTCATAAGGCGGAATAACTACTTCGCCGTTTGGCGGAGGATATGCGCCGTCGGGCTTCAGCTTGCCGTGACGAGCCACAATCGTAATGGCGCTGTAGAGCAGAAATCCGGCGAAGAGGCCTTCGAGCACGTTGCGGTTGAAGTAGCCGACAAGATAAGCCGTAACGGCCGCGCCGAATGCGGTAGCAAGTTCAAGCGTCATGCCCAGACGAATATCTGTCGTGTGGCGCTGTAAGTGCACCGAAGAACTGGCCGCGGAAGTGGTAATCACGGCAACCAGGCTGGTACCGATGGCCTGGCGAATGGGAATGCCGAAATGCAACGCGAGGATGGGTGTGAGCAGGACTCCGCCGCCGATGCCGGTAAGCGCGCCGAGCAATCCAGAGAAAAATCCGAGCACAACCAGAAGCACAGTCACCACGGGAGCGGAAACCTCCGGTAGGTGAAGTTAGTGGTCAAAATAAGAAGTGGGAAAAGTCTCTGAATAAATCGGCTGGGAAAATCCGGCCGCAGCGGCAAGCTAAGACACCACCCGCGGCGTTGCAGTCGATTCGGCCTGCTCGTGCGCATGATAGCTGGAGCGCACCATCGGTCCTGACTCGACGTGGCGGAAACCGAAGCGCAGAGCCTGATCTTTCAAGTAAACAAACTCGTCGGGAGTGTAAAAGCGCGCGATGGGTAGATGATCTTTCGAGGGACGCAGATATTGGCCAACGGTGAGAATGTCGACGCCGCGCGCGCCGAGGTCACGGAAGACTTCAATCAACTCCTCGGACGATTCGCCCAGACCGACCATCACGCCGCTCTTGGTAACCATGTCAGGAGAAAATTTCTTGGCGTTGTCCAGCAGCGTGAGAGTGCGCTCGTAACGCGCTCCGGAACGCACCGAGCGGTAGAGACGCGGCACGGTTTCGGTGTTGTGGTTGAGAACGTCAGGCTTGGCATCGAGCACGATGCGCAACGGCTCTTCCAACCCCTGAAAATCGGGGATGAGCACTTCAATGCGGCAATCCGAAATCAGTTCTCGAATCTCGCGGATGGTTTCTGCGAAAACTTTGGCGCCACCGACGTTGTCGTCGTCGCGGTTCACGCTGGTCACAACCGCATGTTTCAGGCCCAGCGTAGCGACGGCTTCGGCCACGCGGCGGGGCTCGTCCCAATCGATAGGCTCAGGCCGGCCTTTGGGCACGGCGCAAAAGCCGCAACGGCGCGTACAGATATCACCAAGCAACATGAACGTGGCGGTTTTGTGGTTCCAGCACTCGCCGATATTGGGGCATTGCGCCGACTCGCAGACGGTGTGCAATCCCAGTCCGCGCGCCAGTTTCTTCAGATTGTGAAAGTTCTCGCCGACCGGAGCCTTGGCCCGCAGCCAATCCGGCTTAGGCATCCGCAGCGGAGCGCCGACATCAATCTGGATGAGTTGGGAAGATCCAGCCATCGTATCGATTCTATCAGTTCAGTCATCCCTGACTGGGCAAGAGCTCGCTACTCCGATGTCACTGCCTTTAGAAAGCGGTAATAGAAGTCCACACCTTTGTAGTAGGACTCGATGCCCAGCCTCTCGTCCCGGCCATGAGCGCGGACATCGTCGCGGTCAATGGCGGTTCCTGAAATTCCATAGGTTGGCAGCCCGGCGCCCATGGTGTAGACACCGTCAGAGGCGCCGGTCGCCATTTCCGGAATCACAGGAATGCCCGGCCACATGGCAGAAGTAATTTTTTCCAGTGGCCCGAAGACATCGGTCCGCAGCGGCGGAGGTGGCAGACTCTTGCGGTCGGGAGCGATGTCGGCAGGGATACCGGAGTTGTCGACGAAGCGCACGGTGATCTTCGGATCGGCAAATACCTTAATCAACTCCTGCCGGATTTCTTCCGCGGAATGTCCCGGCTCGATCCGGCAATTCACGTTAGCCTCGGCGCGTTGCGGCAACGCGTTATTGGCATGGCCGGCATTGAGACGCGTGGCGACGCAGGTAGTATGGGTAGTGGAATTGTCGATCGCATCGTGCGACAGACGCGCTACCGCAGCCTCATCGGGAGGATTTTTCAGCATCGCTTTGATTTCGGCAGCGCGCTCGGGCGATTCCACCGCCGCCATGCGTTCGTAGTAGGCGCGGGTCACTTCATTGAGCTCGAAGGGAAACTGATAGTGCTGAAGCTTGGTTAGGGCATCGGTAAGAGCGTAGATCGCATTGTCGGGACGGGGCAACGAACTGTGGCCGCCAGGATTGGTCACAGAAACCTGAAAATCTGCATATAACTTTTCCGTGGCGTCCACCGTCATCATTACGGGTTTGCCGTGATCGCTCAGGATGCCGCCGCCGTCGTGGTTGAAAACAATCTCGGCCTCGATCAGCTCGCGATGGTTCTTGAGCAGCCAGTCCACGCCGTTTGATTTGCCGCCTTCTTCGTCAGCGGTGAGGGCAAGAATGATGTCGCGGTCGGGCTTGTAACCTTCTTTTTTGAAGCGAATCAACGTAGTAGCCATGATCGCGTCGCCGCTCTTCATGTCCTGTGTACCGCGACCGTAGTAGAAGCCGTCTTTTTCCACAAAGGTGAAAGGATCGACGGTCCAGTCTTCGCGGTGAGCCTCGACGACATCAAGATGACCGATAAGCAGAAGGGGTTTGTGTTTTCCCGTTCCGTGCAGGCGCACGACCACGTTCTTTTTTCGATCTTTATCATTAGGGCCGAGGACCTGAATATCGGCCTCGGGGAATCCGGCATCGCGAAAGCGTTGCGCCATGGCCTCGGCAGCTGCCGTCACGCTGCCGACCGAGTCGGTGGAGTTGATCTCGATCAGTTGCTTGAAGATGTCGTGTGAGAGCTTCCTGGTGGCGTCGTCTATTTGCGCCTGCGACGTGGGGGTGAAGATCCACAAGCATAGGAAAAAAGAGGACAGAACAAACCATTTGCTACGGTTCAATTGGGTCTCCTGAGAATAGTTAAACCGGGATCTCTTTACGTTTTAAATTTGCAGATATCTTACTACTAAGTGGCTCCGGCGATGGATATGGCCCGAAGCGGAAGCTGAACTCATCGCCATCAGCCCACTTCGACCAAGCCGTAGGTGTGCTGCCAGCGCGTTCGCATTTGCACCAACGCGCGGCTGATTTCTTCGCCGGAGATCTCGGAGTTCGGACCGGCGATCACGGCAGCGGCCTCGCGCTTGGCGGCTTCGAGCAACTGGCCGTCACGAATCAGATTAGCCACGCGGAAGCTGGGCATTCCCGCCTGTCGGGTGCCGAAGAATTCGCCGGGGCCGCGGAGTTCGAGGTCGAGCTCGGCAATCTTGAATCCGTCGTTGGTCTTCACCATGGCATCGAGGCGGCGCTGGCCTTCTTCGGTGACCTTGCCACCGGTCATCAAGATGCAGAACGACTTGGCGGCGCCGCGTCCGATGCGACCGCGCAATTGATGAAGCTGGGCGAGCCCGAAGCGCTCGGCGTGCTCGATCACCATGACGGTAGCGTTGGGCACATCCACGCCGACTTCGATGACCGTGGTCGCTACCAGAATCTGCAACTCGCCTTTTTGAAACATCCGCATGACTTGATCTTTTAAGTCGACGTCGAGGCGGCCATGTAAGAGCCCGACCTTGAGATCGGCAAAAATCTTGCTGCTGAGCTCGCGGTACATTTTGACTGCGGCTTTCAGTTCGTTCTCTTCGTTCTCGGCAATCACGGGATAGACGACGTAGACCTGATGTCCGGCAACGACCTGTTTGCGAACGAAGTCCCAAACTTCGGGCGAGCGATCGTCAGAGATGCAGCGGGTAACAATCGGCGTACGGCCGGGAGGAAGTTCGTCGAGCACGCTGACATCGAGGTCGCCGTAGAGTGTTAGCGCCAGGGTGCGAGGGATCGGCGTGGCGGTCATGACTAGAACGTCAGGCTCGGCGGGAGCGGGCGAGTCACCCGTCCCTACACGAGCCTCGTCAGCTTCGCCTTTTCTCATTAACTTAAGTCTTTGCATCACACCAAAGCGATGTTGTTCGTCCACGATAACGAGGCCAATGTTCGCGAACTCAACTTTTTCTTCCAGCAGAGCATGCGTGCCGATCACCAGTTGCGCGTTGCCCTGCGCGATATGGCGGCGGACTTCACGCTTACGATCGGCTTCCAGCGAGCCAGTCAGCAAGACGATACGGTATCCGGCCTCTTCCAGAATGCGGCGCGCGGAAAAATAATGCTGCTGCGCCAGAATTTCTGTAGGAGCCATGAGCGCGACCTGAAACCCGTTCTCAATGGCGATGATCGCAGCCTCGAATCCGACGATGGTCTTGCCCGAGCCGACATCCCCTTGCAGCAAACGCCGCATGGGATAAGGCTTCTCCATGTCAGCGGCAATTTCCTTGAGGACTCGCTTCTGGGCGGGCGTGGGATGAAAGGGCAGAATCTTCTTTATGGCCGCGCGCACGCGTTGGTCGAGTTTGAAAGCGATTCCGGTCTTCGCTTTCTGCTGACGTCGTTTCAGCTCCAACCCTAACTCGACAAAAAATAGTTCGTCGAAGATCAGGCGGATGTGAGCCGGAGTGCGCGAAGATTGCAGGTCCTGAAAACTTTCGCCGGGTTCGGGCCAGTGCACACTCCACAAGGCTTCGCGCGGAGAGACCAGGGCAAGACGCGAGCGCACGATGGCGGGAATCGCTTCCGGGAGATCGGGCATCAGATTGTCGAGCGCAGTGCGAATGGCGCGCCGAAACCAGCGGGGGCTCAATTTTCCCTGGCCAGCCGACTCATAGATAGGAACGATGCGGCCAATCTCCAGCGACTCCGCCGCTTTCTTCTCTGCCCCACCGTTTCCGTCGGAGTCGGAAGGATCTCCTAAGACTTCGAATTGCGGCTGGACGATCTGCAATTCGCGGCTGTGTAAGTCTTCTTCAACTTTGCCGTAAAGCGCGATCATCTGTCCCGGCTTGAACTTGTCTTGCAGGTAAGTAGCGTTGAACCACAGGCATTTCAGGCGGGAACGCCCCTGGCCCACGGTGAGCTGGAAAATCGGCATGCGGCGGGTGCGAAACAGTCCAGAGTTGCGGACTTCGCCGATCACGGTCGCCATTTCTCCGGCGCGCAGTTCAGAGATGCCGCGGGGATTCAGGCGATCTTCATAGCGAAATGGCAGATAATACAGCAGATCGCCAACGGTGAGGATGCCTTTTGCCGCGAGAATCTCCCCAATGCGCGGGCCCACGCCCTTTACGTATTGCACCGGAGTGGAAAGTTCTAGCATGCGCGACAGCTTCGTTGGGATTAGCAAAAGAATGGTAGCAGGAGCAACGAGCCGCCGCTTTCGCCGGACGCAAACTCCGCGCATGGCAGCCATGTCCTCTACAACCTAAGGTAGCAACAACCAAAGTCAGGCGCTGCGGTGTCTAAACCAACGGTGATCGTGAATCTGCTCCAGGCTCTGGTGGCGACCGTGCTGGGAAATGTCGTGTACTTTGTGCTGGAACCTTCGTTACCAGTGGCGGCCCGGCATCGTCCTCTGCACGTAGATTTGGGCATGGCGGTGGATTTCTGGTTCTGCCTGGTCGCCTACGGCTTGATCCGTACTGCGAGAAAATGGAAATAATCCGCAGAAAACCCATTCTGGCACAGGCCCGAAAATAAGTTACTTTGGGCACCTCGGTAGGTCGCCACCGGTAACGATAGAATCCGTTCTAATGGCGAAGCTCGCAGTTCTCTACGACGCGGGGCAGGCGGTTCTCTCGACCTTCGATTTAGATGAAGTCTTGCAGAGAATTTTGGTCATTGCGCGCGACTATTTTCAGTTGCCCAACGCGGCGATCCTGTTGCTCGACAAGGAGGCCGGGCGGCTTAGCGTGCGCTCGCAAATCGGGTGGGACGAAGGAACGGATAAAGTTTCGTTTGCGGTGGGAGAGGGACTTACGGGAGCGGCAGTCAGCAAGAGGCAGCCTATGTATGCTCCCGATGTCAGCAAGGACCCGCGCTACATCTGCACCACCCGTTCTACTCGATCGCAACTCGCGATCCCTCTGATGTCGCGCGACGAAGTCGTGGGCGTACTCGACTGCCAAAGTGAACGTCTTGACCATTTCGACCGGGAGACGATTCATCTGCTGACGTTGTTTTCGACGCATGCCTCGATCGCGCTGCAGAACGCGCAACTGTACACACTGGAGCGGAAGCGGGCTCGGCAACTGGAAGCCATCAACACGATTGCTCAGCAAAGTACGGCAGTGATGGATCTTGAAGATTTGCTGGCGCGGGTGTGTTCCGTAATTCAGCATGCGTTTCAGGTGTCGCATGTGTCGCTGTTCCTGCGTGAGGAAGGCGACCTGGTGATGCGGGCGAATGAAGGGACGCTGACTCCGTGCATCCCTGCCGGCGGACGTTTTGCCGCCGATCGCGAGCCCTGGTCGCGAATCCTGGCGACGGGCGGAACTATAATCGAAAAAGATCTGAATGCCTCACCGGATAGCGTCCGGTTGTTTACGGGATCGGCCTCACGTATGAGCATTCCTCTGATTTCGTTCGGGCAGACACTGGGAGTGCTCACTCTGCATAGCACGGAGCGCGACACTTTTCATGAAGGTGAATTGCAGCCGCTCGAGTCTGTTGCCGATATTTGCGCCAGCTCGATTCAAAATGCTCACTATGTGGAGCGGGTCAAGCAACTCGCCTACCTCGATGGATTGACCGGAATTTTCAACCGCCGATTTTTTGAGATGCGCATTCTGGAAGAAATGGAGCGGGCGCGCCGCTACGGAACCGGTATGGCTATCGTGATGGTCGATATAGACCAGTTTAAGCGGCTGAATGACGAGTTCGGACATCTGCTGGGCGATGAAGTGTTGCGTCAGGTTTCGTCTTTATTTCACCAGCAACTGCGGAAGATTGATGTGGTCTGTCGTTATGGCGGAGAAGAGTTCGCGATCATTCTTTCGCAAACCAGCGCTTCACATGCGCTGACCGTTGCCGAGAAACTGCGGCGGATGGTGGAAAACTGGCAGTTCCCGGGCGTGGCTCGATCGGTCACCATCAGCGCCGGAGTCGCTGCTTTTCCCGATCACGGCAGCACCCGCGATGATTTGGTCAGAGCCGCTGACAAGGGCCTTTACGCCGCCAAGCAAGAGGGGCGAAATCGCATTTGCGTGGCGGAACTGGCGCGCAAAGGTGCGAGCACTCGTTGATCCGGCGCAGGTAAACTAAATATCCAGCCAGGTGCGCTTGATTTCCTGCCGTAGCTGGTCCATTTGAATCTTCAGCTTTTGTCCTTCTTTCTTGAATTGTTCCTGCTGCGGTTTCAACTGCTTCTTCAGCTTCTCCTCTTGCTGGCGTACTTTAACTTTTTCGTTGCAAACGGACTTGCCCAACTCCCGCACCGATTGTCGCGCATCTTCCACAGCCAATTCGATCTCGGGACGAACCTTGGCCAGCTCTTCCTGCACATTGCTAAGTTCGAGATAGGACTCGTCGTTGGCCGATTGATCCTCAAGACTCTCTTCCTGAAATTCACTGGACTCTTTGCGCTCGGGCAAGGCCAGGTTCAAGTTCTGTTCTTTCTTGTCGCGCATCACGCTCACACTTATCGAGCTCTTGCTCCGCGAGCGCACCGCATGAGAGAAATCACCGGTATCGTGCACCGGCTGGTCGTTGACTTTCACAATGACGTCTCCAGCGCGGAAGCCAGCCTTCTCGGCGCGGCTGCCTTTCTCCACCGAGCGGATCAGAACGCCGTTGCCATTTTTTACACCAAAAAATTCGCCTAGTTGCGGAGTGATGTTCTCCACCATCAAGCCGCTGCGTCCGGTGTTGGTCATAACCACGACGTTGATGGGCCCGATGTCGATGTCCGGTATCACTGGTATTTTCGGCATCTCGAAATGAAATTCGTTACTGTTGTTGTGCGACATCGAGAACTCTTTGTGGCGGTCACCAAGTTGCACTTTCACCGTCACCGGCTGCCCATCGCGGCTCAAGTCGAAGCTGACGACTCGGCCCGCGGGAGTCTCGTGAATCATGCGGCGCAACTGCGCTCCACTGTCAATCGACGTGCCATTCATGGCGAGAATAACGTCGTGCTCCTTGATGCCAGCCTTGCCGGCGGGAGCGTCCTGATCGACCATGGTCACTTCGACGCCTTTTTCTTCCTTCAGCTTCAAAGCGCCCAGGCGATCCGTGGTGATATCGGTGATGTCGACGCCGAGATAAGATCCGGTGCCGCCATCATCGCTGGAAAAAACCCACGGCTGTGGGGGTGGATCGACGGACCAGTTTTGTGCGGCCTGGGAAAAGCCGAGTAGTAACGGAACCACCGTGATGCTGGCCAGAATGTAGTTACGCATATCGTTACCTTCTTAACTGCTCAATTGAGATCGTGGAGCGCCTCATCTGCGCCCGCACTCAAACTTCTTTCAGTGGCTGGCGCGCTTAAAGTTGATGTCGCCAGTCGATGTACGCACCTTCAACATGGGACCGCCGCCGTTCAGCTTGCCTTCCGCGCTAAGCGTCCTTCCCCACTGATCGCCCTCACTGCTGATGTGAATCTCGGGAATCTCCGACGTAATGTGGTGTCCGTTCCCCATATCGACGTTGGCGCGCACATTGATGGCGACATCGGCGGCAATGTAAACCGTAATGTCTCCCGCGGAAGTCTCGAGCTCAGAGTCTTTGCGCTCGCCGCCATTGTTGACGATTTTCACCGTGATGCCGCCCGCGCCGGTTTCCGCCCGCGCCGAAGAGACGCCATAAAGGTCGATGGCGCCACCGCCGGTATTGGCTACAACGTGTCCCTTGGCGGAGGTGAGGCGAATGCTGCCGCCGCCGCTGTCGACGTCGACCGGGCCACCGATGTCGCCGAGATCGACGTTGCCGCCGCCGGTGGAAACCTTCAGCCTGCCGTTACATTGATGAACTTCAATGCTGCCGCCGCCAGTCTCAATGGTCGCGGCCTGCCCAGCCGATTGAATCTCAATCGTGCCGCCGCCAGTCTCGGCAACGAGCTTTCCATTGGCACGACGCACCATGATCGAACCGCCACCGGTATGCAACCCCATATCGCCGCCGACTGTACCTACATCGATCGAGCCGCCGCCGGTTTCAACATTACCGCCACCGCCGATGTCATCCAGATGCATGCCACCGCCGCCGCTCTCGGCTTCCACGCGCCCGGCAACTCCAGTGGCATCCACGTTGCCGCCATCGGTTTCCAACTTTACCAGCGCCATCTCGCGCGGAACGTTGATGGCAAATTCTCCAGAAAAATGACGCGGCTGCCTGCCGCCTTGCCAATCGCCGACGATCCAGGCGGTGTCGCCCTTTACATAAGCCGTGACCTTGTACATCTCAAACTGGTGCCGGGCATCCTGCTCGGAAGAAGTTTTGTACCGCGTATGAACAACATAGTTGATACCTGATTGCTGCGTGCCGCGCACCACCACCGAGCCCATGTCCACCTTGACTCGTAAATTTCTGACCGCAGCCAGCGAACCAGTGATCTCCTGACCCCAGGCTCCGCCCTCGCGGGTAACATGTGTTTCCTGCGCCCACACCAGCGACACAGGGAGGGCCAGCGACATGGCGAGCCCAGCGACTTGTAGCGAACGTTTCAACCTAGGTTCCTCAATTTCCCGCGATCATCCGCGACACGCAATTTTCAATCGGTTCCAAGCAATCTCTCACATCGAAATCCCTAATCAATTTCTGGCAACTGCGCCAGCATCGTCCGCGCCTGCGAACGGATGTACTGGTTCTGATCCTTCGCCGCCAGCGTCATCAATACGCCGCGCACGCTGCCATCGGCTTTGGCTGGCTCAATCAGCCGCAACGCCTCGGTGCGAACGCCGGAGTTGGAATCGTTCACCAGCGCTGCCAGTACGGCATCGCGCACGCGGACATCATCCTTCACGAAATTTCCCAAAGCCCCCAGCGACTTCAAGCGCACGCCAGGATTGGTATCGTATTGCAGGGTATACATCAGAGCATCGCGCACTTGCGCGTCGTTCGGCTTCTGCGCCAGCAGGTCGACCGAATCCACGCGCACACCTGAGTTGTAGTTATTCCGCGCCGCGAACAGCAGCAATTGCTGGATCTTCTGATCGTTCAGCGAACCCTGCACTTCCTGATTAGAAACGGTGTTGTACTTGATGCTGATCTGGTCGGTGCCCGGCTGCTGCGTGATGGAGCTAATACCGGCAACGGTTGCTTCCGCAGGCGCGGCGCCGGATGACGTTGCGGTCGAAGCAACAGTTGTCTGTCCCGGCCGCCCCGCGAGCTTGTAGCTGGTGCCCAATCCGCCGACGAAGCCGAGAATGAGAATCGCCGAGGCCAGAGCCGGCGAAAAACGAACCTGCCGCAGCCAGATCATGGGGTCGAACGGCAACCGCTGCCAGAAGCTGCCCTGCACCGCCGTCTCCAAAGCCTCCTGCAGGCGCATGCGTGAGGCAGCCAGCAAGTTCGGAGTCGGATCAGCCGCGCGATCCTGTGCCAGCAGCGCGTGAAATTCCTCTTCCGCTTTCAGTTCAGCCGCGCAATCGGCGCAGCGGGCGACGTGCTGCTCCAGTTCATGGCGGGCATCGTCGGCCAGTTCGCCATAAACCTGCAACACGATATTTTCTCGAACCCATTCACATTTCATAGCAACCCCCGTCTTCATCTCATATCCGCCAACGCTCCACGCAACTTCTGCGTAGCCCGAAACAGCGTATTCTTCGCCGTCTCTTCCGTAGTATGCAAAATCTCTCCCACAGTCCTCAGCTTCAATCCGTGGTAATGCTTCAACTCAAACACCATGCGCTCCCGCGGCGTGAGCTTCTCCAGCGCTCCCGAAATCCGCGCTCCCAATTGCCGCCGCATCAAATCCCGCTCCGGATTCGCCCCCGCCCGCCCATCAGCCACCTGATCGAGCAGGTCGAACTCGCCGCCGGACGCGTCTTTCACCACCGGCGCATCTTCCTTGCGCACCGTCTTCTTGCGCAAGTGATCGAGACACAAATTGGTCACGATCCGGTAAATCCATGTGTAGAAGGAACATTCGAAGCGGAAGCTGCCGATGTTTTTGTACGCCTTGAGGAAGGCGTCCTGATAAACATCCTGAGCATCCTGTTCCGTCCCGGTCAGGTGAAGAGCGAGCCGCAACACGGCATGATCGTAATGGCGCACGAGTTCCTCGAACGCGCCGCGATTACCCCGCTGCGCCTCGCGGATCAACATCGTATCGTCGATACGGCGTTCTTGCCCAGCCATGCGGCCCCTCGCGGGGTCCTGGTCCTTACTGACTCTGTTCGCCTTCTCGCTTCTTCCCGAGTGGGCCCGCTCGCCAACCGCCAATGTCACTGCCCAAGCTTCGGCCGGCATTTCTTGTTGTGTCCTCTACTCGCCCGGTATGTATGCCGTATCCGGGCTTGCACAGGAATAGACGGGTTGTCAGTGGAACCGTGAGCAGAAATTATAGGCCGAGTGAAAGATTTTTGGTGGTTGTAGGTGATTCTGGGGGAAGGATTTAGGGGGAAACACAACAGGGAACCATGGTAACGGTGGCGATTTTGGCAAGGCGAGTGCTTGGCATCTTGCCAAATTACTCCGCGTGTGGATCGCGAGAATCTTGATTTTGAGTCACTCAGCTGCTTCCAGCGCGCTGTGACTGTGCGTTCATCTCTCTGAAAAAATACTACGTCGCAGGTTTGTACGGTTTCGGCGCCACCTTCTTAAACTCCTCGGACTTGCCGCGCGGAATAGTCAATGTCTTCCATTCGCTCGAGCGCAGATGCTTGGCCAGAAATACGATTTGCCCGACATGGGCCGCGTAGTGCGCGATCTGACGATTGATGGCCTGGAGCACCGTGTGCGCCTCGCCGCGGATCGTGACCGTTCGCATCACGTCTTCGGGCTTGAGGCTGTCGATCGCGGCGAAGACTCGCTCCCAACCTTCTTCCCACAACTTCATCACCTCGGTGCGAGTTGTGGCCGCGGTGATCTCGAACTCAGTGTCGCGAAAACGGTCCGGCTTTTCGCCATCGCTGGTAAGAAAGTCGGTAAACCGCGAGCGCATGTTCCCCGCGAGATGCTTCACCAGAATCGCGACAGAGTTCGATTTGGGATCGAGCGTAACGAAAAAGTCCGCGTCGCTGAGCTGCGACATCGCGCCTTCGCCCATGCGCTTGTGGCCGCGCATCTGCCGTCGGACTTCGTCGAGATAGTGAAAAGCTAGATCAGTGCTCATGATCTTTCATCGCTACCACAGTTTATATGCCAGCGCTTGCCGGCGGAATGACCGGATATGGAGCTGCCAAAGAGGCCGGCCTTATCTCCAACTCCAATTCAAAACCGCCGACCCATTTTGCAATCAGGTTGTACAACAAAGCCCCGATCGCTCCGCCGATGAAACCAAGCACGCCATAGAAAATCGGCATGAAAAGGGCTAATACGATGCCAAATATTCCTGCGAAAGGAATTTGTGATTGCTTCGAAAGCGATCCCATCATTCCGATCATCAAGAAAAATGGCACGAAAATAAGCCCCATACAGCCATAGGTCAAGCCCATGATCTTGGCTGCCGACATTACCCCAACTGACTTCACGATGTGCATAATTCCTCTCCTTTCAAATCAAGCTCTTTACAGTAACGATCAAAAAGAAACGTCTACGCATGGCCCCAGCCGCCACCCCCTGGCGTCTCAATCCTGATTCGCTCTCCCGCGCACAACCGCGTGCTGAACTTTCCTGGCATCTCTTCGCTCGAACCATCGACGCGCGTGATGAAAGTTTTTCCCGGCGCACCGTCTCCACCGCCCGACAGTCCCCACGGCCCACGCGAGCGCCGGTCAGCCAGCAGCGTCACTTCGCAATCGGTGAACACTTCGATCTCGCGGATGATCCCATCGCCGCCGCGATATTTTCCCTCACCGCCACTCCCGCCTCGCAGCGAATACCTCCGCACCCGCAGCGGATAGGCATACTCCAACGCTTCCGCCGGAGTGTTGAGCGAATTAGTCATGTGCGTATGCACGCCGGAAACGCCAGCTTTGTCTGGCCGCGCGCCCATGCCGCCAGCGATGGTCTCGTAATAAGCGAACGGCTCGCCTGTTCTGGGATCGATGCCGCCGATAGTCAGATTGTTCATCGTCCCCGAAGCAGCCGCCGGGATGCGGTCCGGAATCGCCTGCGCCAGCGCACGCAGCAGCACATCGACGATACGCTGTGAAGTCTCGACATTTCCTCCGGCGACCGCAGCTGGGGGATGGGCGTTCACAATCGTCCCCTCCGGCGCAATGACCTGAATCGGCCGCATCAACCCCGCCGCAGCCGGAATATCTTCTTCCAGCAGGCAGCGAAACACGTAGAAGCACGCCGAGTACGTAATCGCCGCCACCGCGTTGATGCTGCCCTCAACCTGCGGATCGCTTCCCGTGAAATCCACTACAACAGCTTTTTCATCCTGAGCGAGGCGAGCATCCTTTCCCGCAACTCTCACTTCCACCGCAATTTTTACGGGCCTCTCGCTGATTCCATCTCCATCCAGAAAATCCTCCGCCCGATATTTACCCGGCGGCACGCGCCGCAAAAACGCGCGCATCAACTCTTCTGAATATTTCTGCAACTCCACTGCCGCGCGCTGCGCCCGTTTCACTCCGTATCGCGCGCAAATCTCGCGCAGCCGCTCTGCGCCGGTATGGCATGCCGCGATCTGCGCGCCCAAATCTCCCTCTCTTTCCTGCGGAGTGCGAACATTGTTGAGCAACAGGGAAAGCACGTCGCGATCCATCGCACCCTCACGCATTAATTTCACGGGAGGGATTCTCAACCCTTCCTGATAAATTTCGCGGCACAGCCCCATCGATCCCGCAAAAGCTCCACCGACGTCGGCATGATGCGCCCGCGAAGCCACATAAAAGTCGGGGACAATGTGGCGCGGGCGACTTCGCCCGCGTAAAGTTTCGGCCTTCCGCACCTCCGCTCGTCCGCGAGCTCCAACGGCAGGGGCATTCACAAACACCGGCGCGACCAAGGTAATATCCGGCAAGTGGGTCCCGCCGCGAAATGGATCGTTCAGCATCACAATATCTCCGGGCATCATTTCACCCGCGTCAATCGCGGCCCGCACCGACATCGGCATCGACCCGAGATGCACCGGCATGTGATCGCCCATGGCAATCACTTCGCCTGCACCGTCGAACACTGCACACGAATAGTCGCGCCGTTCTTTAATGTTCGGAGAAAATGCCGTGCGACGCAGCGCCGCGCCCATCTCCTCGGCAATCGAGTGATATAAGTTCTTGAAAATCTCAAGTTCGACCGGGTCGCGATGCATGAGGCGCAGTGTACTACCAGTCGTTGGTCATTCGTCGTTGGTCGTTCGCCAAAACCAGAGCCGATTCGAGATGCATACGCGATTTGTTTTGGTCAACGACCAACGACGAACGGCCGACGACAATTCACAGCCGCTGAAAATCTTTCAAACCCGCGCAGATTTATGTTGACTCTTTATTCATACTGCCGCAATATCTTGTGTTATAGGGTCTTCCCATACTACGAGTAGGGTAGGCCTTTCAAGACGGGCCCTAGATTTCGTTTTTGCAAGGGAAAATCGTTCAACGGAGGATCCTTCATGGCAACGAAAAAGAAGGCAAAAAAGAAGAAACATTAACCGCAGGCGGGGACCATCCCCGCTTCCACTTCGCGACTTCACTGGCCTCTCCTGAGAAGCACCTCTCGAGAGGCTTTACCTTTTGGGGACGCAAGATCCGAAACCGACCCGAAACTCTTGCTTCGTGGCCGGGTTGTTGAGAACATAACCGCAATGTGTGCCTTCGGCGGTTTAAGTCCCGCTTGATCGATGGAGTTTCCCAATGAAGCGTTTCGGTTCGGGCCCTGCATCTCTCCTGGTTTTTCTCGCCGCATTTCTGAGCTCTGGATGCGGCGCCAATCGTCAACTACAATCCGTGAATCTGAGCCCTGCAACTGCGGACGCCAAAAGTTTCCCAGGTGGTCAGGTGCCATTCACGGCCACCGGTAGTTTCAACAAGCCGCCGTCGCCCACGCCCCTCACCAGCAATGACGTGACGTGGTGCGTCGGAAGCGGAACGGGCCAGTGCGACGGCAACATCGCTCAGCGTGCGACAGTCGACCAGAACGGTTTGGCTCAGTGCGAATCTGCATTTGTAGGAACGGTGACCATCCTGGCCGGGACAGCGGGAACTCCAATGAATCCCGACGAAGGCCAACCGCTCAAGGTTTTCGGATCGGCGACTCTCACCTGCCCCTGAACTGCATCAAAATGCTGTCTCGCCGTGCGGTGGCTGTGTCACAATAAGCAACCGACGGCCTGCGGAGAGTCGTCTCTAAGAAATGTCACCACGGAAAAAGAGCGCGAGCAAGAGCAAGCCGGATGAGATCTTCATCCCCGACAAACTCTACTTCCGTATCGGAGAAGTGGCCACTCTATGCCAGCTTCCCGCGTATGTGCTGCGTTTCTGGGAATCAGAATTTTCTCAACTGAAGCCGGTGAAAAGCAGCACCGGCCAGCGCATGTACCGCAAGCGCGACGTGGAAAGCGTGGTGCGGATCAAGCAACTCCTCTACGAGCAGGGATTCACCATCGCGGGCGCGCGCCAGCAACTGCGCTCGGAAGCGAAGTCCGACAAAACTCAGACAGCCATCCCATTCCCCTCGCACTCCAATGCCGAATTGCAAAACATCCGCCAGGGCCTGCGCGAAATTCTGAATCTGCTCTCCGCTCGCCGCACCGGATAAGGCCCTTACCAGGTCTGTCATCTCGAACAACGCGGAGCAAGGCGACCGAAATGGAGAGACCTGCTTTTGCATTTGGCCTAAGCTGGAATTTCAACCTTCCCCTGCGGCTTGAACCTCACAGGCACTCTGGCCTAGAATGCGCTTCCATGTCATCCGAGCCGTTGGAAGTCGATCGTCTGGACCGGGGAGTGTTGAGCTTTCGTGGACCCCTCACTATGGAGAACGTTTCTCCGTTCCTGAATGCAGTTCGCCGCGAGGATGCACCTACCATGATTCTGGATTTAAGCGGCGTTCCTTATCTCGATTCCTCAGGGCTGGGCTCGCTGGTGAACGCCTGCACCTCCTGCCAAAAGTCCGGACGCCGCTTTGCTCTCACAGGCGTGAACCAGCGGGTGCTCAAAGTATTTGAGATCACCAAGGTAGAAGCGCTCTTTCTGATGTTCCCCACGCTCTCTGACGCGATCGAAGCCTTCACTAACGCCGGCACAGCGTAAACCTCGAGTGCTTAGAAACCGGCCCTCGCTATTTTGGAGAGACGCCTGAAATGCAAGCGGACGTTCTGATAGTTACCGTCACCAAGGTGGAAAGCAAAGCGATCCTCGATATTTTTTCGCAAGCCACAGGTCATTCTGCTAAACGAGTACAACTGGACGGCAAGATATATAGGGACTTGGGCCTCATTAAAGGTACGAGTGTGTTCATGGTGCGCTCCGAGATGGGAACTGGCGGACTGGGCGCCGCTCAACAGACCGTGGACAAGGGCATCACATCGCTCTCACCTGCAGCGGTCATCATGGTGGGCATCGCTTTCGGCGTCGATGACAAGAAGCAAGCTATGGGCGACATTCTCGTCTCGAAACAGCTCATGCTCTATGACCTTCAGAGGGTGGGCACCGGCAAGGATGGGAAGGAAGAGATTATCCCCCGCGGTGATAGAGCCCATGCTTCGCCCGGTTTGCTCGACCGATTGCGCAGTACAGACGAGGAATGGAGCGACGAGAAAGCAAAGGTACACTTCGGCCTTGTCCTTTCCGGAGAGAAACTAGTCGACAACTTGGATTTTAGACAGCAGATTCTTGATCTCGAGCCGGAAGCAATCGGGGGCGAGATGGAAGGGGCCGGGCTCTACACGGCCTGTCAAGAGCACAAGGTTGATTGGATTTTGGTCAAAGGCATCTGCGACTGGGCGGATGGGCACAAGGAAGAGAATAGAAGTGAGCGCCAGCGTTTGGCTGCCCACAATGCGGCCAGCTTTGTGTTGCAGATGTTGCAGCAAGCACCGCTCAAGCGGGATGGTGTGCCGACGATCGAATCGCCGATGTCTATCACTTCTGTGCCGACGAGCACGCAATCCTCGCAGTCGACTCTGCCGCGACAGGCGTACTTCTTTGGCCGCGAAAAAGAACTAGCCACCATCGCTGACGCACTCTCGGCCGAGTCGCGGAGCTGGGGTGCACTGATTGACGGTCCCGGCGGTATCGGCAAGACCGCGCTAGCAATCCGCGCTGGCCACCTCGCGCCCGACGCGCATTTTTCCGCCAAGATTTTTCTTTCCGCCAAGGTGCGCGAACTGACGCCTTCCGGTGAACAGCCGTTGCAGGATTTCATGCTTCCCAATTACATCGGCCTACTTTCCGAGCTGGCCCGCGAATTGGGTGAGGAGGATATCGCACGCACTCCGGAGAACGAGCGCGCAAACGCAGTTCGACGGGCATTGACCGGCAAGGACGTTCTCATCATCATCGACAATGTCGAGACCTTTGATGAGCCAGAGCGCGTCCGGTTGTACCAATTTCTGGGACGGTTACCCGGAAAGTGCAAGGCAATCGTCACCAGCCGCCGACGCACCGATATCGACGCGCGCGTGATACGCCTTGATCGGCTCTCGCCCAAGGAAGCGCTTGAGCTCATGGCGGAGCTGGCAAAGTCCAATTCCCATTTGGCGCTCGTCAGCAAGAAGGAACGCCAGGACCTGTACGAAGTAACACAGGGTAATCCTCTGCTCATCAGGTGGGTGATCGGGCAATTGGGAAGGCTGGGTAGCCACTGCCGCACAATCCCCCAGGCGTTCAAGCTTCTGGAATCCGCGCCGAAAGAGAACGATCCGCTCGAATACATCTTCGGCGACCTGGTCGACACTTTTACCGAAAGCGAGACCGCTGTGCTCGCAGCTCTCGTGCATTTCACACAGCCTGCGGAAGTGGAATGGATCGCCGAGCTTGCCCAGTTGCCCCGTTCGTCGGCGCAAACTGCGCTGGAAGATTTGACCGACCGCGCCCTGCTGGTCAGCGACGGACGGGCTCGAACATTTCTACTGCCGGCGCTGGTGGCTACCTTCCTTCGTCGCAAGCGGCCACAGGTCGTGTCCCAGACAGCCAACCGTCTATCTGATCGCGTCTATGCACTGGTAAGGGAACATGGGGGGCAGAAGTTCGAACGTTTCGCAAAGCTGGAAGCCGAATGGCCGACCATTGCTGCAGCCCTTCCCGTCGTTCTGCAAGGCGACAACGCCCGCCTCCAGCAGGTGTCTAGTGCGCTCGTCGACTTTCTGGATTTTTCCGGACGCTGGGATGAATCGCTCTTGCTCAGTCGGCAGGCGGAAGAGAAAGCCCTGTCGTTATCTGATTTTTACAACGCGGGCTGGCGTGCTCTACAAGCGGGATGGGTTTGTTACACACGTGAGCAAGCTGCTGAGACCCTAGTTTGGGCCGCTCACTGTGAAGAGCACTGGCAAAAAGCCGGGGGTGGAGCGAGAGTGCGGGCAGCCGCCATCCGCCTGCGCGGAGAAGGGAATCAGCTAAAGGGAGACTTCCCGGCAGCAACTGCTGCTTTTCAGGAATCCTTGGCCCTGTACCGTACTCTGGCGCCCGAGAGCGCGGATATAGTATTTAATTTGAACTCGCTTGCCAGCGTCGAACAGCTATTAGGCGACTATACCGCTGCCGAACGGTATTGCCGGGAGGCACAACGGATTGCCCGGAAAATAGATCATAAGGAAGGGGATGCGATCTGTACCGGCAACCTTGCCCAGTTGGCACTCGATTGCCTTGACTGGGCCAAGGCGGAAACGGTGGCGCGCGAAGCTTTGGTGCTCTCGGAGGCAATAGGTCGCCTCGAATTGATTGCTTCTGATTGCCAGCGGCTGGCCAAAGCGTTGGCACGGCAGGGCCGTGCGAAAGAAGGTCTTCGTTATGCCCGCCGCGCGGTAGAAATCTTTACCAGACTGCGCGTCCTGTCACAGATTGAGGGGGCACAGGCAATTCTGAAGGAATGCCAAGGCTGAGACATGGGTCGACGGTGTCCGCGCTCGCTAAACCTACGCTGCCCGTCCCGCGCCCGCTTTCTTTGCGTTTCCAGCGTTTGCCGCATCCAGGCGAATGCGCGATGCTCGCGTCGTTTCTTCCACAAGGTCGTCGGTGAACTTGCCGCCTTCCCCTGCCATCACTGAGCCGGCGGCCAGGGCAAAGCGCAATGCGTCCGCCTGATCTTCAAAATACAAAATGACTTGTCCCGACATAAAACCTTCTTCTCCAGGATCCGAATTTTGAAAGATTAGCCTCGCGCCAGTAGAATGCAAAATTCGGCGAGAGCCGTGATCGACACGATCCTCCCGGGTTCACTTTTCCCGATTTTCAAAGAACGGCTCATCCCCGTCAAAGTATTTTTCTTGATTCCGGCCCTCTGAGAAGGTCAGGAACCGCCGCGTTTTCGACGACAACCCGCCGCCGCGAGTATTCATCTCACTTGCGCTCGAATCTGCCGTTCCCCGGGTTCTGAATCAGAGGGTTCCATGATCTGCAAAATATCACGCAGTCTTTCCATCCAAGTTTTCCGTCACCTTCTACTCGTAACGCTGGCATGCTCGTTGCTGGGCACTTTGCAATGGGCGCAAGCTGCGCCTCCGAACACCGCGCAGTCGCAGTCTGGGTCTTCTACGCAGCCCGCTACCGGCTTAAACCAGATCAACCACATCATCTTCCTGGCGCAGGAGAACCGCTCCTTCGACCACTACTTCGGACAACTTCGCCAATATTGGGCGCAAAACGGATATCCTGATCAGTCTTTCGACGGCCTGCCACAGTTCAATCCAACTACCGGCATCGCGCCTCTCTACGGCCCGCCGCCCACCAACCGTGGATGTGATCCCGCGTTTCCGCCTCCCGCCGACTGCAAGGCCGACAATAGCAGCCCAAAGGTCACCTCGTTTGCGCTGCTGACGGAGTGCACAGAGAACACAAGCCCGTCCTGGAACGAAGCTCATGTGGACTGGAACCTGAGCAACCCCGTCTCTTCAACTCCCACGATGACCGGATTCGCATGGACCGCGGCGCACGACGCCCGAAACAACGCGCCACCGTATTACGACACCAACGGCATACGCGCCATGGGGTACTACACCGCCACCGACCTGAACTACTACTACTTCATGGCCTCGAATTTCGCTACGTCGGACCGCTGGTTTCATCCCGCCATGTCGCGAACATCTCCTAACCGCGAATATCTTTATGCCGCCACATCGCAGGGAACTGTCTATCCCTATGGAACCGACAGTCAGGACAGCCAGTACCTCACCGCACCGACCATTTTGCAGGAACTGCAAACCGCCGGAATCACCTGGAAGATCTATGTCAACCCGCAGAACAGCACGTGTACCGGACCACCCTACGATCCCAAATGCCTGCTGACATTGAGCTATGTCCAATACTTCACCTTCGGGCAAGCCATCCCCACGAGCTATCCGAACAATATCGCCCCCATTTCGCAGTACTTCACTGATCTTCAGAACAACACGCTGCCGCAGGTCGCGGTCATCGAACCCGCCACCGACGCCGGACTCGACGAGCATCCCTCTGTTACTGATACCGCTCCCAGCAACATCCAGCTGGGTGCGGCCTACGTTTCATCGCTCATCAATGGCCTCATGACCAGTTCTTCGTGGAAAGACTCAGTCTTCATTCTTACCTACGACGAAGCCGGAGGCCTCTATGACCATGTGGCTCCACGCGCATCCGTAAGTCCCGACGGCATCAAACCCAAAGATCTGCTGCCCGGCGACATCTGCACCGTTACAACTGGACCAAACTGCGATTTCGTGTACACCGGATATCGCGTGCCTCTGATCGTGGTTTCGCCCTTTACCAAGAAAAACTACGTGTCGCATACGATCATGGATAGCACGGCGATTCTGAAGCTCATCGAGACTCGCTTCGCACTGCCCAGCCTTACCGCGCGCGATGCCAAGCAGACGAACATGACCCAGTTCTTCAATTTCAGAAATCCCCCCTGGCTCACTCCGCCAACCCCCCCGGTACAGAGCACCAACGGTCCCTGTTACCTGAACACATTGCCGTAAAAGGCGAGGGCGGATGCGCGATTCGTGTTAGGACATGCCTTCAGAAATACCGCACCGCCGCACTATCAATTGGCGCCTTCAGGTGCGGCGTATCACGCCGTATACTTCTCGCCATGCCAGTCTTCATCTCGATGCTCCGCGGCGTCAACGTCGGCGGCCACAACCGCGTCAAGAT
>Ga0207032_1089_pt1 | contig 25974 bp, 21 predicted proteins | sample Alteio_BWMinCont_38_FD_153308 | JGI IMG/M metagenome (GOLD analysis project Ga0207032, IMG submission 153308) | Enriched cells from forest soil in Barre Woods Harvard Forest LTER site, Petersham, Massachusetts, United States -... | ecosystem: Environmental > Terrestrial > Soil > Temperate forest >... | reverse complement strand
TCCGATGGGCGCTCCAGCGGCTCACTCATGGTCACGACTTCGCCGGAAGGCTTACGGCAAGCAATGGCCCATGCGTGCGGAGAGCGCGTTGGCGCTGTCGAAGAAGATTTGAAAGTATTGTTGCTGCCGAAAGATCCGAACGACGAGAAGAACATTATTCTCGAAATCCGCGCCGGCACCGGCGGCGACGAAGCTACTCTTTTTGTCGCCGAAGTGTTTCGGATGTACACGCGTTACGCCGAAACCCAGCGCTGGAAGGTCGAAGTGCTTTCGTCGTCGGAGTCGTCCGCCGGAGGACTGAAAGAAGTTATCGCCATCATCGAAGGCAATCGCGTCTTCTCTCAGCTCAAGTATGAAAGCGGCGTTCACCGCGTGCAGCGGGTTCCCGCCACCGAGCAGCAAGGCCGCGTCCACACTTCGGCCATCACTGTCGCCGTGTTGCCCGAAGCCGAAGACGTCGACATCAAGATCGAGGCCAAAGATTTGCGCATCGACACTTTTTGCTCGTCCGGCCCCGGCGGTCAGTCAGTGAACACGACCTATTCCGCCGTGCGCATCACGCACATTCCGACGAATACGGTCGTGAGTTGCCAGGACGAAAAATCGCAAATCAAGAATCGCGAAAAAGGTATGCGCGTGCTGCGTTCACGTTTGTACGAAATCGAAATGGAAAAACAGCAATCGGCGCTGGCGAAGGAACGCAAGGCGATGGTCGGATCCGGCGACCGCAGCGAAAAAATCCGCACCTACAACTTCCCGCAAAACCGCCTCACCGATCACCGCATCGGCTTCACCATCCACCAACTCGAACAAGTAATGGACGGCAAGCTCCAGCCCCTGATCGAAGCTCTCACAACGCATTACCAGGCAGAAAAGTTGAAGCAGGAAACCACCAGCGTGGTGTGAGTGCAAAGAGTGTTAGTAAAGTAAGGAAGAGTGTGGCGCGGGCGCCCTCGCCCGCGTCTAAGCTCATGTCTATTATGCGGAGCTCAATGCCCGACCTGCACTCAACTCTCACCACCACTCTCACCACCCGCTACACCACCAATGCCGCCCGCGTCCGCGAGCTTGCGGCCCCGCTCACCGACGCGCAGTTCTGGCAGAAGCCTTATCCCTACGGAAACAGCTTCGGCCATCTCGTTCTGCACTTGACGGGCAATTTGAACTACTACATCGGCGCGCAGATCGCGAACACCGGATACATCCGCGACCGCCCGCGCGAATTCGCCGACCCGAATCCTCCATCGAAAGAAGAAGCGCTGAGACGCTTCGACGATGCGGTCGCTATGGTTGTCAGAACCGTCCATGCTCAATCGCCCGAAGATTGGACCACCGAATATTCAGGTGCAGGTACGAACGCGAAAATCCGACTCGACATGATCCTGCAATGCGCCGCGCACATCCAACACCACATCGGACAGATGATCTACCTGGTGTATGAATCACGCCGTCAAGCGGATACAAATCCGAAATAGCGAACACCAGACACAAGGGATTGTTTTTCTCTATGTCCCTGTGTCTCTGTGGTGAAATAAGTCGTGCAGCTAAAGCAAGCCTTGACCTCCGCCCTCGCACGTCTCACCGCAACCCAAGTCCCCTCGCCGCGCCTGAACGCCGAACTGCTCCTGATGTTCACTCTGAACTGCGACCGAGCGCATCTCTACGCGCATGACGAACGCGAACTCACCACCGACGAAGAAGCTCGCTATGACGCTGCCCTCGCCGAGCGCGCCCGCGGAGTTCCCACACAGTACATCACCGGCCATCAGGAATTCTGGGGCATGGATCTCATCGTGACTCCAGCCGTTTTGATTCCGCGCCCCGAAACCGAGCACATCATCGAGACCGTCCTGGAACTCACTACTACCAAGCCAACCGGCCAAGAGTACCTGCCTCACACGAGCCTGCTCATCGCCGACATCGGCACAGGCTCCGGATGCATCGCTCTTGCTCTCGCCAAAGAATTCCCTTATGCCGAGATCCATGCCACTGACATTTCGTCCGCCGCGCTCGAAGTCGCGCGCGCCAACGCGGCCCGCCATGAACTGGAAAGCCGAATTCACTTCCACGAGGCTGATCTGCTCACGGGCTTAAACCTCAACGAATTCGACTTCGTCGTCTCGAATCCGCCGTATGTCGGCGAGTCCGAAGAAGAGCAGGTCCAACTCGAAGTCCGCAAATTCGAGCCGCGCAACGCCGTCTTCGCCGGACCTACCGGCACTGAGGTCATCGCCCGTCTGATTCCGCAGACCCACGCCGCGCTCAAACCCGGCGGATGGCTCGTCCTCGAAATCAGCGCCACCATTGCAGACCAGACAAAACTTCTTCTCAGCGGATGGGACGACGTCACCATTACGCTCGACCTGCAATCGATCCCGCGAGTGGCTCGCGCTCGCAAGCCACCCATAACCGGAGAGTCCCGGCGCGCTCTGCCATCGTAATCCTTACCTCCGCCACAGCTCCAACCCCGCCGCTCCCAGCCCCAGCATTCCGAGTGTGGCTGGCTTCGCCGCATCCTCGGGAGCCTCCGTCGCATCTTCCCTGCTGCGAATTTGTCCCGCCGCCAGTCCAGTTTCGTTCGGAACCGTGTCGTAGGCATAGCCTGTAATCGTTCCACTAATGTCGCCAAAGCTTTGTTTCATCGTCAGCCGCACCCAGCCCTCGTGCATCTGCCCGTCGATCAGGAACCGCACTCCCAGATATTTGTCGGTCACATGCTTAAACGCGCCCTTTGACGTAGACCCGAAGTGCCCCGACGCCGCAAAGAAATTCACTACCGCCAGCCCCACCTCCGTATTCCGGAACTTGCCCCCCATGTCGATGATCTCTCCCTTATGGAGTGCCTGCTTTCCGATCGCGCTATTGCCGATAGCAGGCGTCTGATACACTCCCTCGTGCTTGGTAAAGATGCCGTTGTTCGACGAGGAATATCCCGTCGTCCGAATGTAGAAGTCGGCAATCCCGTCCTTATTCAGATCCAGCGCGATCGTCGATCCTCCCGGCGCCATAATCGGAATGTTCGCCGGCGTATACACAATGTGCCCCAACGGCTCCTGCGCCGCCGCCACGCCGACTCCCATCGCTATCGCCGCCAGCCCATACGCGGCCAGCCGGTGATTCAGCGCCTCAGAGATTTGTAAGTTGTAGTTCTGCTTCCCTTTTGACTGATTGCTTGCGTGAGTGTTCGATGGAGAGCCTGATCGAGTGGAACTTGATTGATTAGAATTTGATTGATTGAAATTTGATCGACTAGAAGAAGAGTTGCTGGCGTGATCCAGCCCCGCTGGACTTGGCCTCGCTTGACCTGGCATAGAGATCTCCTTGTGATTCTTGACAGATAGGGGGAACGGCGGACGCCAAAATTCTGACTTCATTACTAATCTTTGTCAATGTGAACCCCCGGAGGAAACTGTGAAAGAGAATGAGAAATGCGGGAAACGCGTGGGCAAAAAAGGTGGGTAATGACTTCACCGAAACGACGCCCGAATGGTTCATTGGAGGAATAATCGCAGACGTGACGTCAAATTGGAATTTTGGTTTCGCTTATTGTTCGATACGGGTACAATGCAAACGGGATGACTAAGTATAATCGTGGTCTCATTCCCGCAGATTATAGAAGATGCCTCGAACAATTGAGACGAAGGTAGCTGAGTTCGGACAGCACGCATCAGCCGGTTCATGGTTTCTCTCGCAGGAGCGTGATATTGAGGGACAACCGGCACTGCTCCCATATTCTCACTATCTGCGGCAGGCGTGGAGTGAGCTAGGTTTAAGCGGCGTATTGTGTGTGGACGGTCGTCCGACCGTTTATCTTTGCGCAGCTGCACGATTTACCCAGCAGCAAAAGCGGGAGCGCCATCGTTTTGTATGGAACCAAGGCTTGGTTCCTCTCCTCCTTTTCCTCACTCCCGACGTGGTAGAAGTCCATAGCGCCGTGAAGAAGCCAGAAAAGGACCCGGTAGACGGGGAACTTTTCGAGGGCGATTTATCTAGTCTCATCCCGAATCTCGGCAACGTCGCAGAGGCACTCGAATCGGCCCGGCTGGTACGTTCCATCGAGACTGGCCAATTCTTCCAAGAATACGCCCATTTCTTTCCGCCGAACGAGACGGTGGATCGTTGCCTTGTGGAAAATCTTGTACATACGGCACGCAGGCTGAAAGACGCTGGTTGGGATCTGCCGCGCGCCCATGCATTGCTCGGTCGTGCCTTGTTCGTATCCTTTCTGCATGAACGAAAATTCATAAAGCCGAACTATTACCCGGAGGGGACAAGCAGCTTACTTGACATACTGAGACAGGCGCGCGTGGGGGAAGCCAAACGTCTGCTTTACCGAGAATTCTTCCCTCGGCTCCAACAGGAATTCAATGGAACAATGTTCGACACGGCCTTGGCCGGAGAAGAACGCCACATCGGCAAGGCACACCTCGACATCCTGGCTGACTTCCTTAGTGGCCATGACATGCAGTCTGGCCAGATGACGCTGGGTTTTTGGGCATATAACTTTCGCTTTATCCCCGTGGAGATTATCAGCGCCATCTACGAGGAGTTCATGAAGGATGCTGATCTGAAAAAGAAGCGGAAGGATGGCGCTTACTACACCCCGAGGCATCTCGCCGAAACGACCCTCCATGTTGCGCTCGAAGGCAGGTACGCTGAAGCTAATCACTGGCGCGTGCTCGACCCGGCATGTGGCTCTGGTATCTTTCTCGTCGCGATGTTTAACTTGATCGCCGAGCAATGGCGCAGAGAGAATTCCACCAGCCGCAAGCAAACCAAAGCACAAGCGTTGTTGGACATTCTCCTAAGGCAGATTCGCGGTGTGGATGTTAATCCTGATGCATGCCGCATTACGGCTTTCAGCCTCTATCTGGCCCTCTTCGAAAAACTGATACCGATGGACGTCGAGGAGTTCAAGGAAAAGGTAAACCAAGGTCCGTTTCTTCCTCCTCTGCTGTGGAAAGCTGACGAACCCATAGATACTCCCGTCGTCTTGCGTGGTGATTTCCTTAAGGACGAATTGCCATTGGAAAGCGATTTTAGCCTCATCATTGGCAATCCGCCGTGGGAAAGCCGGGGCAAGGAGCAGATCGCTTTGCACTTTGTTCTGCGTTCACCGGATTTCCTCCGCCTTGGAGGTGTCGGCTGTCTGCTGCTGCCTTCAGCCATTCTCGTCAATCGTCACGGCACCCTCGATGGAGAATGGTTCCGCAAGGTGACTGTCGAAAAAATTGTCCAACTCGCCGACTTTCGCTTCGTGTTGTTTGAGGCCACCCATCCATGCTTCATCCTTCGTTACCTGAACGCAACGCCCACGCTGGAGCACACGGTCGCCTATGAAACTCCAAAACTGAACCGGTTTGACCGCCGCCAAGGTGTGATCGTTGTTGAACCCGACGACCAAAAGCTTGTCCCTCAACACGATGTGCTGGAAGCGGCGCTACAGAAACGACTGCAATCGCTTTGGAGCCGGAAGTTCTGGGGAACGCCGCGCGACGAAACCTTCCTCCGTAGGCTGGACTTCTATCCAAGACTCTCAGAGTTGGTAGGGCTCCGCGGGAAAGCCAAACGCTGGCTCGGCGGGACGGGCTTTCAACCGCACTTCGATGACCGGAAGTACAAAGGCTACGAGCCAGTCCAGAATCCCTGGCCTCTCAAGGATGCTTTTTTGGACGCCAATACGGAGGGCATTGATCTGATTTTGTTTGCGGATCAATTCACGACGGTCGGACAAAAGCTGAAAGACTTGGGGGCCTCGACGACAAAAGTTCTCTTCGCGCGAGTCGAGCGAAATTTTTGTCCCCCGATGGTCATTTATAGCAAGGGTTTTACCAAGTGCGCCTTCAGTGATCATCAGGTTCGATTTTTTGATGGGCTGCGCTCTATTACTGGCGAAGAAAAAGATGCTGATCTGCTCCGCTTTCTAGCTGCCGTCATCGGTTCGCGATTATTCAAATATCTTGCCTTCCATGCGGGCTCGAACTTCGGAGTCGGTCGTGATCAGCTTCACGTCTACGAAAGCCTGGCTTTGCCATTTCCACTACCGAATGATGAGCTTGCGCCCCCGAATGCGAAGCACATTGTCTCCGAAGCTGCTCGTATTATCAAAGGCGTCGAGCAAAGTGGCAAAGATGCTAGTGCTTCCAAACGAGCCGAGCTGGTGGACGACGCGGCGGACAAACTCGGGCCATTAGTCGAAGCCTACTTCTCAGTGTCGGATGCGGAGAGAATCCTCATCGAGGACACTCTTGTTTTCTGGCAACCAAGTATTCACCGTCCAAATCTCGATTCCTACGTTCCATCTCTTGCATTCCCTGACGTTACCGCGCGAAAAAGCTATGCAGACACGCTGTGCGATGCGCTCAACCGCCGCGCAAGGAAGCAAGGCATCAAAATCCGTGCGGAAGGAATGGTCTCGAAAACACTCAACCTAATTTTCTTAACGGTGTTTTTCACCGACGAGCGCAAGCCTTACCACGAAATTGAAGGGGAGGATGAACTTTGGAAAGTGCTCGACAGAGTCGGCGAAGCGGCACAACGCGACAACGGGTCGTTTAGTTATCTGCGTGGCTTCAGTTACTTCGAACCTGACCGACTCCACATGCTGAAACCTGCCACCATGCGGAACTGGTGCCGCACAGCAGCGCTCAACGACGCCGATGCCATCTTCGAACACCTCGCAAGGCGGAGTGCATGAGCGGACGAGTCTACAATGGCAAACTTGAATCGAAGTTTAATCCCTTTGACGAGGACTACCTCGCCGAGATTCTGGAAGCCGCCGCTGTTGCTTGGGCACGGATGAAGCAGCCAGACCGAAATGAAATCGAAGACCAAATCACACGCCGGTTAGCTGGGCGTTTGATGAATGATCCTTATTTTGCCGAGCTACCTTATGACATCGTCGTTCAATATTGGCTGCTAGGTTTGAATGGAGAGGCGCTTGGACGTTTGGACATCCGATTCAAACACCGTCATTCGCGCCGCGACTACTTCGCGTTTGAAGCAAAACGGCTACATGTGACTTACCCAAAGGGCGGTTTTTCGGCGGAATACTCGACCTACGCCGGAGAGGAAGGAATGATGGCTTTCGTCGAAGGGCAGTATTGCGGAGGTCTACCGGCAGCAGGAATGCTGAGCTACATTATGGACGGCCAATCGGACAAAGCATGGGCTGGGCTGGAGGCCCGCATCGAGTCTCAACGTAAGCCCCTCAAACTCGCCGCAGGCTCCGGTTTTGCGAAATCTATGCTCTTCGGCGCCGTTGCGATAGGAATGCGAGGTACCCATTTGGGAGAGACAGAACACAGCCTCGATGCCCGCCAATTGCACCTTTATCATTTACTACTTCCAGTTCAGCGAACCGCAGGGCAGAGAGCCGAAAGAACTTATCGTTAGCTGGAAAGAAAACACCAGCCATAGGCTTCGCCGACACACAGACCAGCCAGCCACGCGAAACTTCTCTGACTCGATCGGCAAATTCCGCATCTAACTCTCCATACGCAGTCGATCTTTGAAATCTGAATAGCAACAACATAACTCCAGCAAATGCAATATTTTACGAGCTGGCCACTGATTCTAAAGCGCTTAGCGCCACCGAAATCACCTAAGTCCTTTGAGCGGAATATTTTACGGATAACTCCTTTCGATCCATAGATCTAGCGGGAGGGTATCCAGATCAAAATCGCGTAAGTCGTTGATTACAAGAAATTAAGTGATTTTGTTCTTTTGTTTCTTGAGGTATATACCCCGTTTGTACCTCTCGAAAGTCCACCTCAGAGCTCCCGCATCCATAGCGAAACGAGTGGCCGATTTGCAGTCTCCCTGATGGTCCTTGGTGCCTTTTCATTCTGTGCCGCGGCTTGCAGAATGAATTTGAAAGTGGAGTCGGCCCTCGACATGGATAAAGCTTTCGCAACCGCTCTCGCACCCTCCCCCATCATTCGCAAAGCCGCAGCCCGCACCGCGCTGGTGGCTTTGAATGATTCGTCCCGCGTCCTGCTGACCGAGTGCTTCCGTCAGTTTGGGATTGAAACCGTATCCATGGCCGACAACGCCGCCGAACGCCTGAGCAAAGAAAAGTTCGAGGCCTGCGTGGTGAACCTGGGCGAAGGCGCCGACGTGGTGATGGAAGCCGCGCGCACGTCGCCGTCAAACAGCCGGTGCATTATTTATGCCGTCGGCGGCAACGCGCAGGAGGCGATGAGCTATTCGAAGTACGGCATCAACGCCATGTTCAGCCATCCGCTGGAGCGGCCGGCGGCGTTGAAGCTGGTGAAGGCGACGCGGATGCTGGTGCTGCACGAATTTCGCCGCTACGTGCGCGTTCCGGTCATCACCGAAGTTTCAGTGGTCGGCGACGCGCGGCGGCTGAGCGTGAGCAGCATCGAGATGAGCTCCGGCGGCATGTCGGTGAAGACAGCGGAAGATTTTTCCATCGGATCGAACGTGGAGGTTTCTTTTGCGCTGATGACGCTGCCGCGAGTGAACGTCCGCGGCGTGGTGAGCTGGAAAAAACCGAAGTCAGTGGGCATACGCTTCGATCCCGCCGACGAGCGTAGACACAAAGTCAAAACCTGGATCGACTCGTACCTGGAAAACTAAGGGTGCGAGGATCCAGGAACTTGAGCCGCTGAAACATTCGGCAGCGATGCGCTGCCGTTACAATAGTTGGCGTGAGCGAAGTCAGCATCCGCGAAGTGCCGCCATCCGCGCCAACTGAGACTGGCCCGCGCCGCTTCACCCTGCGCCAGCGCATCATCCTGCGCATCATCATCGGGCTGGGATACTGGGTCATCCGCATCATTGGGCCGACGATGCGCGTTTGCATTTCGCGCGAAGATGGCGCGCAGGAAACCATCGGCCAACGCCCGCTCATCGGATCGTTCTGGCACGCCTGCATTATTCCCGCGACTTACATGTGCCGCAACCTCGGTGTGCGCGTGATGAGCAGCAATAGTTATGACGGCGAATACATGGGGCGCATCATCCGCAAGTTCGGATTTGTGGCGGTGAAAGGATCGAGCAGCCGAAATGCAGTGCGCGCGTTGCTCGGCCTGCGCCGCGCGCTCGGCGATGGATGGTCGGTCGCTTTCACGCTCGATGGTCCGCGCGGGCCGCGCTACAAAGTAAAGCCGGGGCCGGTGGCGTTGGCGCGTTCTTCGTGCGTTCCGCTAACGATGTTTCACATGGCAGTGGATCGCGCGTGGGTGCTGAATACGTGGGACCGATTGATTATTCCGAAGCCGTTTTCGCGGGTGCTGATGCGTTTTGGAAAATTGATTCCGGTTCCGAGCGACGCGTCGGACGAAGAGTTGGAAAGGTACACAGCGGAGTTGCAGGCATCACTGGATCGTGTCCGCAACTTCGCCGAAGCGAATGTGAGCAAAGTGGGGACGACGGAGTTCCCAGTGTTGCAGTAGAGGTGATCCGGATTAGCCGGCACGGTTTTCCGCGTTAACGAGTACGTTCTGAAGTTTCGCGCCGACGCTAGAAAGCTCGCGCTCCTTCGTTTACCATTGGCGGACAAGTTCAAATGTTGCCAACATAAAAATGGGCGCTGCAACGCAAGCTGATATGGAAGACAACCTCGCACTCGCGGAGAGGGCGGCTGGGCCTTGCGTGTTTGTGCTGTTTGGCGCGGCTGGAGATTTGACCAAGCGCAAGCTGGCTCCTTCGCTCTTCAATCTGGGGAAAGCCAAGCTGCTGCCCGAGAACTTCGCTGTGCTAGGCGTGTCGGTCGACGACTTGAGCCTGGAAGATTTTCGCAGCCAGGTTACCAGTTTCCTTCCCGGCGGAGCGGACTCGGCAGACTCCCAGGAGTTCCGCAAACGGCTGTTCTACGAGCGCGGGGACTTTGGCAATCCAGAGACGTTTACGAAACTCAAGGAACGGCTCGTCGCGGTGGACGCGGAGCTGCATACCGAGGGCAATTATCTTTTCTATTTGGCGACTGCTCCCAAGTTTTTTGCGCCGATTGTGCAGCAACTGGGAACCGCTGGTCTGGCGCAGCAAGAGGATGGGCACTGGCGCCGAGTGGTGATCGAGAAGCCGTTTGGGCACGATCTGGAATCGGCGCAGGCACTGAATCGCGATATCAAGATGGTGTTGCAGGAAAATCAGATTTTTCGCATCGATCACTACCTGGGTAAAGAGACGGTACAGAACATCATGGTCTTCCGCTTCGACAACGCTATTTTCGAGCCCATCTGGAACCGGCGCTACATTGACCATGTTCAAATTACGAATGCGGAAACTGTAGGAGTGGAGCTGCGCGGCGGGTATTTCGATACGGCGGGGACGCTGCGCGACATGGTACCCAACCATGTGATGCAGTTGCTCAGCTTGACCGCGATGGAGTCTCCAGTATCGTTTCAGGCGGATGCAGTGCGTAACGAGCAGGCGAAAGTTTTGCATTCGATTCAACAGCTAAGCTCGGACGACGTTTTGCAACGCAGCGTGCGCGGACAATATGGGGAAGGCACGATTGCGGGAGAAAAGGTGCCGCGCTATCGTAAAGAGCCGGGAGTGTCGCCGGAATCGCGTACCGAGACGTTCGTCGCGATGAAGCTAAACATCGATAACTGGCGCTGGGCGGGAGTGCCCTTCTATTTGCGGACGGGCAAACGGCTGGCGCAGCGCCATACCGAGATTGCGATCCAGTTCAAGCGCATGCCGTTTGAACTGTTTCGCAACGCGCCCTTTCACAAGCTGCACAGCAACACGCTGGTGATTCAGATCCAGCCGGTGGAGGGAATTTCGCTGAGCTTTGGGGCAAAGATTCCGGGTCCGCTGCTGCGGGTGGGATCGGTGGACATGAGTTTTGAATACTCCAACTATTTTGGAGCCGATGCCTATACCGGCTACGAGGTTTTGTTGTATGACTGCATGATCGGCGACGCGACTTTGTTTCAGCGTGCCGATATGGTCGAAGCCGGTTGGAGAGTGGTGGATCCGATGTTGGATGTGTGGAGGGCGCTGCCGCCGCGCAAGTTTCCGAATTACGCCTCCGGCAGCTGGGGGCCTGCGGAGGCCGATCAACTGCTGGAACAGGATGGCCGCCAGTGGAGGGGAATCGAGCCATGATTCTTTTTGAACAATGATTCTTGCCGGTGAAATCGGAGCGACCCGCACACGACTAGCAGCTTTCGAAACCGAAGGCAGCCGGCTGAAGTGCGTGGTGGAAAAAGATTACGTGAGCCAGCAGCACGACGGGCTTGCGGGCATTCTTGCCGACTTCGTAAAGACCGAAGGCATTCCTGTACACAGCGCATGCCTGGGCGTGGCCGGGCCGGTGCGAAACGGACGCAGCAAGATTTCCAACCTGCCGTGGGTCATTGATGCAAAGGAAGTGGCGAAGCAACTCAGACTGAATTCGGTTGGGCTGCTCAACGATCTGGAAGCGTACGCGTATGGAATCGACGGTCTGGATTCGAAGGACTTTATTACGCTGAGCGAAGGCGCGGAGGATGCGGAGGGTAATCGAGCCGTGATCTCGGCGAAGACTGGGCTGGGTATGGCGGGGATGTACTGGGATGGATTTCGACATCATCCTTTTGCCTGCGAAGGCGGACACGGCGACTTTGCCCCGCGGAACGATCTGGAAATGGAATTGCTGGCCTACCTGAAAAAGAAATACGGACACATCAGCTGCGAACGTATCCTTTCCGGGCCGGGGATCAAAAACATTTATGACTTTCTGCGCGATGCGCACAAGGCTGAAGAACCGGAGTGGCTGCGAACGGAGATGAGTACCGCACCCGATCCTCCGGCGCTGATTTCGAAGACGGCATTGGAAGGAAAGGCTGCGATTTGCGACCAAGCGTTATCGATTTTTGTGAGTGTGTTCGGCGCGGAGACGGGAAATTGCGCATTGACCTTCATGTCTACGGGCGGAATTTTTATTGGCGGTAGCATTGCGGCCAAGATCGTGCCCAAGATGAAGGATCCCGTATTTTTAGAATCTTTATGGGACAAGGGGCGGATGGAAACGATTCTGAAAGATATGCCGGTGAAGATTGTGGCGAACGACGACTGCATCATGATCGGGGCGGCGCGCTACACGCTGGTGCGGAAGGCGTTTGGTTAGGGCGAATCGGGCGGGAGTAGCGCGAACTCTGGCGCCAGAATTTTACCGCGTGACGCGTTTGCGCTGTGGTGATGCACGCGAGATCCTTCGCTACGCCTGAAAAACGGCTACGCTCAGGATGACGCCGACCATTCTTGATACAAACTGAGTTGCCGCCAGACTTGACCAACGGTTGACTTCCACATCCCTGGACCGTTAGATTTCTTGCCACGGTATTTTCGTTTCGTTCTTTCACAACATCCTTCGGAAGGCGCGTCTTTGCTGTTTGGCGAAGACAGGGAAGCGGGTGGGAATCCCGCGCTGCCGCGCAACTGTAAGCGAGGAAATGGTCTGCGACCACTGGGGAATCGTCCCGGGAAGGCCGCAGTCGGAAGTGGATGGCGCAAGCCGTCCTTACTCGCAAAGCCAGGAGACCGGCGCACTCCGTACAACCTCAATCCTTTTCGCGCGCAAAGGAGAAGCACATGTCTGCATCCCGCTCTGTTGTCCTTAATTTATTTCTCGCCGGTTTCTCTCTTCTTTCCGTAGCCGCTTTCGCGGCTGAACTCAAAGTTAAAGTTATCGATCCGCATTCGGCCGCTGTTGCGGGCGCACAAGTTTCACTCGCGGATGCGAGCGGATCTTCCATTCTGACAACGCGCACAACATCCGGCGAGGGGGTGGCGGATTTTCATATTCCCGACCGGGGAACGATTCTGGTGCAGGTCTTGGCTCAGGGATTTGCCGCAGCGACGATTGCTTCACCTTCGCAGGGCGAACTGACGGTGAACCTTCATATTGCCGCGGCTTCGGAGACGGTGGTGGTGAGCGCGACCCGAACTCCGGTTGTAGGAGAAGCGGCGGGCGCTGACGTTGAAAGTCTGAGCAGCGAAGAGCTGACTACGTTGAAGCCAAGTGCTGCCAGCGATGCGGTGCGATTTCTTTCCGGCGCGGTGGTAAATACTTCCGGACAGCGCGGAGGACTCACTTCTCTTTTCGTGCGTGGAGGCGACTCGACTTATAACAAGGTGATTGTCGACGGCGTGACCATCAACGAGCCGGGCGGTACTTTTGATTTCGGAACGCTTCCCATGGACCAAGTGGACCGCATGGAATTTGTTCGCGGCGCGGAGAGCACGCTGTATGGAAGCGATGCCATGACCAGCGTGGCGCAGATTTGGACGCGAACCGGAAGCACGCACGCTCCTGAATTGCGGCTGGGCGCCGATGGGGGAAATTTTGGGTCGGCTAGCGGCTACGCTTCGCTGGCTGGCGCGCGCGGACGAATCGATTACAACGCATTCGGCAATCAATACAACACCAACGGACTCGGGGTTAATAATGCTTATTCGGATTCGTTACAGGGCGCGAATGTTGGAGTGGCGCTGAGCGATAAAGTTTCCCTGCGCACGCGGGTTCGGCACTCGAACAGTCACACTGGCGTTCCGGGCGAATGGAATTTCAACGGAGCAGAGCTTGAGCCTCCTGACCCGAGCGAATGGTCGCAGTACAACAATGTGCTGGGCAGCGTGGAACTGGCTGTGGCGGCGCCTCATGGCTGGCAGCATCACTTCACAGGATTCGACTATCTCTATCGGTACAACGAACTGAACATCAACGGCGATCCAAACCGGATTTTTGATTTCCCATCGCATGAAGTGGATCGCATCAACCGTGTGGGGTTTGAATATCAAGGCGACTATTCGGAGCGAACCTGGGCGCATACCACTGTCGGGTATCGCGTGGAGAACGAAAACGGATATGTGGGCGACGTCGGCTTCAGCCAGACACACGGCCAGCGCCTGAACAATGACGTCTATCTGCAGCAGCTGCTGACGCTGGGAAGATTGACGGTGATTGGCGGGGGACGATTCGTCCACAACAGTGCGTTTGGCAACACTGGCGTGCCGCGCGTGGCACTGACTTTGCAGGCGTTGCGAGGCGGAGACTTTTTCTCGGGGACGCGGCTGCGCTTTTCTTACGCTACAGGATTCAAAGAACCACGGCTGGAGGAAACTTTTGCAGGAGCACCTTACAGTTTTACAAACACTGCTCTGAAGCCGGAGCGGGTCCGGGCTTTTGAAGCGGGGATTCAGCAGAATCTGGTCCATGGCAAGTACGCGCTCAATGCCACGTACTTCAACAATCTTTTTCGAAACCAGATCAACTACATTGAGATCGACCTGGTCAACTTCATCGGGCAATACCAGAATATCAATCAGGCGTTTGCGCAGGGTGCGGAGGTGGAACTTCAAGCGAACCTGCGGCAGAGGCTGCGCCTGACTTCGGCTTATACCTACACGTCGACGCAAATTCTGGATAATCCAGCGCCGGTGAATGCTCTCTACAATCCGGGTGAGCCGCTGCTGCGGCGGCCTAAGCATTCGGCAACTCTGTTGCTGAGTTATCTGGGATCGCGATGGGGAGCGAATCTGGCGGGAAGTTTTGTGGGACGACGTCCGGATTCTGACTTTTTGGGATTCAACATCGATCATGCTGCGGGTTATGTGCGCGCGGATCTCGGTGGATGGTATGCGGTGCGGCCGAGGATCACTGTGTATTTGAATGTCGAGAATGCTTTGGACCAGCATTACAACGAAGTTGTGGGATATCCGGCGTTGCCGATTAATTTTCGGGCGGGGGTAAGGTTTCGGATTGGTGGAGAGTGAGCCGGGCTTTGCCCGGCTGGACAGCCGAGGGCGGCTGTCCCCACATGGTTCTGGAGTCCCCTTAACTTCGTTCGCTAGCGCTAGCCGCGTAAAGGCAACACCGAAGCTGTAGTGGGGACTCCTTGCCAGGCCGCCGATGGTGCCGACTTGTATGGGGTCCTTCGACTGCGTATGGCGCGCTTCGCGCGCGCCATACTTCGCTCAGGATGACAGACTTAAGGGATCGGGGAAATCGACTGTTCCTAGCGAGCCGAGGGGATGGTTAGGATCATGCCGGGGCGAAGAACGGCGAGGTTGCGGTTTTCGTGTTTGAGGGCGGCGACGGTGGTTTTGTAATAGGTGGCGATGGAGTAGAGGGTTTCGCCAGTTCGGACTTTGTGGTGAACCACAGCTGGCGGTTCGGATTCGACTTCAGCACTTTCTTCGTGTTCGATTTGCGCCGACTTGGTCGCTGGCGGCTTGACGACTGCTGTTTGCGTTGTCTTTGAGCCGCGCTTGGATTTGGAGTGCGCGGTGGCGACCTCGGCGTCATGGGCGCTGGGTGAAATCGGAAGGTGAAGTGCCAGTACTTTGCGTCCGCGGAGGCTGTCGCCGTGCAGACCATTCCAGCGGCGGAGCATCTGGGCGGAGATGCCGAAGTTTTCGGCGACGGACTCAACGGAGTCTCCCTTATGAACTTTGTAGCGGGTGATGCGGCGGGCGTAGGTCGCGCTATCGCTTACCGGATGCTTGCCGGGAGCGACGGGGATGATCAGCTTGGCGTCGGCTTCGAGCGCGGAGGCCTCCAGATGGTTGGTCGCGACAATGGCTTTCGGAGTCGTGTGATAAGTGTGGGCCAGCGAAGCCAGCGTGTCGCCAGAGTGAACCGTATGATATCGCCACCAGAGGCGCATGTCAGGAGGAATAGAAGTGATGGCGGCTTCGTACTGATCTTTCGTCCCAGCGGGCAGATGGAGTTCGAACTTGCCGTCGCGCGGGGTAGTGAGGCGCAAGAGGCTCGGATTTAGATCCTGCAAAGCGTCGGGCGTGGAGTTGATGCACTCCGCGACGAGGCGGAGGTCGACCGGGTAGTTGATGCTCACTGCGTCATACGCCGCAGGATGATCCATGGCAACTTCGTCCAGACCGTACTGAGAGGGGTTCTTGGCCATGATGGTGACGGCCAGAATGATGGGAACGTAGTTGCGCGTTTCCTTGGGAAGAACGTTGCGGCGGTAGAGTTCCCAGAAGTCGGCGTAGCCAGTGCGCTTGACCGCGGCCTGCACGGTGCCGGGGCCGGAGTTGTAGGCGGCCATGGCAAGGTACCAGTCGCCGAACTGCTTATAAAGATCTTTGAGATGACGGGCGGCGGCGCGGGTAGATTTCTCGGGATCCTGACGGTCGTCGACCCAGGGATTGTGCGAAAGTCCGTATCCGCGTCCACGGGCGGCCATGAACTGCCAGATACCGCGAGCTCCGGCACGGGAGACGGCAAGCGGATGAAATCCAGACTCGGCTTGTGCCAGATAAATGAGATCCTGCGGGACGCCTTCCTCTTTAAAAGTTGAGACGATCATGTCGTGATAGCGGCCGGAGCGGGCAAAGGCACGCTCGAAGGTGCCGCGTCCACGATTGGAGAAGTAGCTGATGTAGCCGGCGACCTGGTCGGTCATCATGAGCGGCAGGTCGGAACGAGTGGATTTAATCTCAGCCTGGGCTTTGGCTTTTACGTTTGGGTCGGCCGAGGGCGCGATTTCGTTGGTTTCGTCGATGGGCGCGGGCTCGGATTTCTGCTGGGCCTCGGCACCGGAGGTCAAGCCACCGAGGTCGAGGTGGTTGACTCCTTCCACGAGGTGATCGAACTCGTCTTCAAGGCGCTTATCGGAGCGGACGTCAAGGCTGCTGCCGAGCAGGGCGTTGAAAGCATTGTCGAAATTCTGCTTGGCTTCTTCGGTCTTGCCGGCCTGATAGTTGACGAGGCCGGCCTGGTATTCCTTTTCGACGCTCGCGATTAGGTCGGCGATGGCGTCGGGGACATTCGGCTCAGGTAGAGCAGGTTCCTGCGGAGTTGCTGCTGGGGCGGGAGTCTGTTCTGTTTGCACAACGGTGGAAGCCTGAGTTGGCACTTGTGCAGCTGGAGTTGTAGGATTCGCGGGCGTGGGAGCTCTTAAGCTCGGAGCACTTCCAGGAGGCAGCAGCGCGACCGGCTTTTGCGCCGACTGGCAGGCACAGACCGCCAAGATCAGGCAGCACAAGGCGATGGTCCGGAGATAGAGTTTTGCGGATCGCATTCCCTGTCTATGAGATAGCGGCCTCTCCAAAGGTTAAAGTCCGATGAATTCTATCAAAATCGTACCCGTGCGTCTTGCATCGGTCAACGGCGAAAAGAGAGCGCCGCGGTTACTTCGGGCACCGGGGTAATTACCGAGCTACATAAGTCAGACGGCGTTGGCCGGCAAAAGGTTGGGCTGGGGTCAAGCGAATCACCAGGTCTCTCCACTGCGTCCGCTTTCGCTCACTTCGGTCGAGATGACAGTGCTTATGGGGTGTTCAGCTTGGCGGGCTTGGGGTGGGGCCAGGAGAAGCGGCGGCCAATGATGCACTTCACGATCAGGTGGTCGGTGGAGCGGGTGGTGCCGACGCCCACTCCGAAGTTGAATTCCCATTGGGGCGCGAAGTCGATATCGATGGCCGGGACGAACTGCTGCTGCTGATCACGCACGGGATCGAAGCCGGTGATGGGACCATAAGCACCGTAATATTCCAGGCCGCCGGCGATTTTCTTCGTGAAGTCGTAGCTGAACTTCACGTTGGGGGAGAACGTTACGCCCTGGTTCACGCCGGGGCCGTGGAAAGAGCGGTCCAGTGCGGGATTAAACGCCAGATACCAAGGACCGAGTTTGCGGTCAACGATGGGGCGAATTTCCCATGTCCAGGTGTCGGGGGAGAAGGCGGCGCGCTGATATCCGATCTCGTTGGACAAGCTCAGGCCGACCGGCCAGTGCCATTTTTCCGGAACGCGCACGCGGGGGCGAATGTGATCTCCCACCCACTGCCAGCCGCCGTCGGGCTGAATGCTGGAGAAGACGTAGAAGCCGACTTCCGCCCAGTCGTTGATTCCTTGCGTGATTTCCAGGGTCTCGTGCTCGGCATGGTTGGTGGGCAACATTCCGTTCTGCACGGTCTTGCTGCCTTCCACGGTGAAGTTGGAGTGGATTTCGAACATGGTCGAACGCGGGAGAACCACGTCGGAGCCGTAGACCTGAATTTCGTAATTGTCCTGCGCCGCGGCCTCAAGGAGTAAGACGGGCAGCAAGAAAAGAAGCGCCAGCCCGCAGCGAACGTTCGAGTGCATTACGCTCTCACCGGTTCGATGGCTGAGGCCTGCAGCCATCCGTCGAATTCCTTGAGCGCCAATTCACACTGTAAGCGGTGACGTTCTTTGCGATCGCGAATCTTTTTCTCCAGCGGCGGCAGCAGGTCAAACGTAATGTTAGCGGGTTGAAAATTCTTGGCCGAGGCATGGGTCACGTAGTGGGTAAGCGATCCGAAGGCGGAAGATCGAGGCGGAGGAACTAAAGCAGTGCCTTGCGCCAGAGCCGCGGCGTGCATGGCTGCGGAGAGTCCGGTTGCGATGGATTCAACATAACCTTCGACTCCGCAAATCTGTCCGGCAAAGAAAACCTGTGGGTGCGCTTTCATCTGAAGCGTCTCCCACAACAGCGTGGGTGCGTTGATATAGGTATTGCGATGAATCTGTCCATAGCGCAGGAAGCGCGCGTTCTCCAGCCCCGGAATCATCCGCAGCACCCGCCCCTGCTCGCCAAACTTCAAATGATTCTGGAATCCGACCAGGTTATACGAATCCGCCCGCAGATTTTCCTGCCGTAACTGGACCACCGCATACGGTCTGCGCCCGGTGCGGGGATCGATTAACCCGACCGGCTTCATGGGGCCGAAGCGGAGGGTGTCGCGGCCGCGGCGGGCGATTTCTTCGATGGGCAGACAGCCCTCGAAATAATTCAGCTTCTCCCAGTTGCGTTCTTCGACCGCCTGCGCTGCCAGCAGCGCATCGACGAAGGCGTTGTATTCCTCCGCAGTCATGGGGCAGTTAATGTAGTCGGCGGAGCCTTTGTCATAGCGAGCGGCCATGTACACGCGCACCATGTCGATGGAATCCGCCTCTACGATCGGGCTGATCGAATCGTAGAAATAAAGGTGAGGAGTATGTGAGGCGGGAGCGTCAACCTGGGCGCTGGCGGCCCCATCGATAAATTTGCGACCGGGATCGCCGTCGGATGAAAGAGAGTTGTCAGGATGCCTCAGCGCTCTGATTTCAACTTCGTTCCGGGAAACGGCTTCGGTTGCGGCGACGGACGAACTCAACCGCGCAATTTCGCGCGCCAACACATCTGAGGTCAAAGGCCCGGTGGCAACGATGGTGATGCATCCGTCTTCATCAATGGCCGCAACTTCTTCCCGTCGCACAGTGATCCTCGGTTCGCGGGAGATCGCCTTCGTAACTTTTGCGGCGAAAGCAATTCGATCCACGGCCAAGGCATGCCCTGCGGGAACGGCACACTCGCGGGCAATTTCCATCAGCAGAGATCCGGCTCGCCGCATTTCTTCCTTCAGCAGCCACGGCGCGGTATTCTCGCTGTCCGACTTCAGCGAATTCGAGCACACCAGTTCGGCGAAATCGGCAGTCTGATGCGCCGGAGTTGTGCGCACTGGACGCATTTCGAACAGCTCGACGTCGACGCCGCGACGCGCGCACTGCCACGCGGCTTCGGACCCGGCGAGACCTGCTCCGATAACTTTAATGGCTGGCATAATGTTCTCTTACTTCGTTTGCTTAATCGATTTTCGTTTCGACGCCCGCTCCGGGTGAATTCTCTCGCCCTTTTCGAGCATTTCGACGAACTGGCGGATCTTCCGGGCTCGCGTCTCCGCCTTCTTCACCGTCTGGATTCGGAAAAGAATGGCATAGCGATTCGCACGATCGAGACTTGTAAAGAACGCCTGCGCGACCGGATTGCCATCCAGTGCGACCTGCAAATCCTCGGGAACAACGGCCGCTTTCGGCGAATCATAGGCGGCATCCCACCTTCCATCTTTTTTCGCGGCTTCTATGGCTTCCAGACCGGCAGCCTTCATCTGGCCGCTAGCGATCAGTTTGTTCGCCTTTTCTCGATTAATCTTCGACCAGATGCTCTTCGGGGTGCGCGGAACGAAGCGCTGCAGCCATGCTTTTTCGTTCTCAGGGCGCTTTTGTCCATCGATCCATCCGTAACACAAGGCGATCTCGAGCGCTTCGCCGTAGGTTGTCGACTGGCGCCTCGACTCTTTTTTCGCCAACCGTAACCACAAGCCGCTTGCCTTGCGATGATTCTTCTCCAGCCATGCGGCCCACTCGGCCTGTGTCGAAAAGCTGTGAATTGGGTCACTCGTGTTGCGCGTCTTCGAGTTCACTGCGCTTTCTCCGCTAACCGTTGCAATGCGTCCCCGGTGATTCGGACTGGAAGCCAGCCCTTGCGAAACTCCCCGCCCAAGGCCTTGTACAGATCAATTGCCGGAGTGTTCCAGTCGAGCACTTCCCAGTGGAGTCCGTAGCAGCCTTCATCGACGGTAACGCGAGCGATTGCAACCAGAAGCGCCGTGCCAATTCCTTTTCCGCGAAAGGCATCGCGCACGAATAAGTCTTCAAGATGCAGCGCAGGTCCAGCCCAGGTCGAATAGCGCCCGAAAAAGAGAGCGAAAGCGGCGGGCTGGCCGTCCCACTCGGCGATTAACGCGCGGAACTTGGGATCAGGGCCGAAGCCGTCGCGCACCAGCATTTCCTCGGTGATGCTCACGGACTCGATCTCGTGCTCAAACTCGGCCAGTTCACGAATCATCGTCCGCATCAGGGCGCAGTCCGCGACGGTCGCATTGCGAATGGAAAGCATGGTCTGAGAGAAGTTTATGCGGGCGGGCGGAGCCACGGCAAATATGCCGGCTCGCGGGCGGACCAGCGTTTTGCTAGTGCGTGATTAAAGTCGATTGGCTGGCTACACATAGCCATGTACCGTTTCGATTGATCCACGTATCCACGAAACGCTGGTGATGCAAATACGGCTTGCCGTTTCTTATGCCCTTTTCCCAATACAAGCCGATCACCACCGCGCTCCAACCGTAAAACTGCACTTGCATAGATTCGTTAACGATGTGATCCAAACGCACTGTCGGCGTCTTTATGCTCGCCAAGTACTCGGCCTTCTTCATCATCGTGCCGTCACACTCAATATCGACAAACTCTGTGGCCAGCAGCGCTTCGATCGCTTTCACGTCTTTTGGCTGAAGAGCCTGGTTCCAGGAATTCTCCAAAGCCAGGATTCTACCTTGCTGTGCGTCCTGCGCGACGCCCATTGGCGCGTTTCCGGCTACGAATGCCAGCAGCAGAAACCCGCATTGCGCAATCCTCATTAGGCGTCCCTCCGCCGGTTGGATCTCGGCATTCGTTCAACGCAGAATAGGAGTCGCCTGCGCCACCACGCACATCCACGTGCCGTTCTTGAGGACCCAGGTATCGATGAAGTGCCCGTCCCGTCGATAGGGCTTGCCCCGCTCCACTCCCGTTGCGCGGTAACTCCCCACAACCAGCGCCGTTTCGCCGTATACCTGCACCGAAGTGGTTTGCGTGACCAGCGATTGCAACCGCGCGCCCTTTCCCTTGGCACGAAACAAGAACTGCGCTTTGGTCAGCGACGAACCGTCTTCGTCGATGTAGACCAGCGCATCGTCGAAAAGCAGAGCAAGGGCTTGGATATCTCCTTTTTCCTCGGCCTGATTCCACACACTTTCCAGCGCCAGGATCTTGGAGGCAGCTCCCTGGCTGGGTGTATCCTGCGCCTGCGCGAAAATCATAAGCAAGCAAAAAATTGCCGACCCGAGAAGATGTTTTGCAGGTAAACGCATGACCACAACTTCATATCGACAAATCGAGGAATCGACTCCAGTCCGGCCTTGGGGAATTTCCGCCGTTCCGTCTATCATGAGCTATCCAGTTTAAGGAGGTGCTCATGGTGCGCATTGGCTTGATTAATTCAGAAGCGGCATCCCCCGAGGTGCGGGAAATTTATGACACTACGCTTCGCGGCAAGCCCGGTAATGTGCAGAAAGCTCTGGCGCATCGTCCGGAGATGCTTAAGCATTTTCTAAGCTTTTATGCGAGCGTGGGGCGATCTCTGGAGCGCAAGTTGTACGAACTGGTTTACATCCGTGTGTCGTTGATTAACGGTTGTCACTATTGCACACAGCATCATGTGGCCTCGTCGAAGCGGGTCGGGCTTACCGCCGAGGATTGGAGCGCGTTGAAGGCTGGGAATTATTCGCGCTACAGCGAGAAAGAACGCGCTGCATTGGTTTACATCGAAAAGCTGACGCGAACGCCGCACGATGTTACCGATGCCGATTTCGCCCCGCTTAAAAAGGAATTTTCGGAGGCTGAGATCGTCGATCTGCACATGCTTACGGGGTTGGCCAACTTGACCAATCGGCTGACTGACCCGTTGGGGCTGGAAGTGGAGTTTGCGGAAGAGAAAATCTAGGCGTTGGCCACGGATTTGCACGGATTGCCACGGATAGAACCGACCACTTTCGTTTTGCTCCGCACAGCTCCGAGGGATCTTTGCTAGAGAATTTCTCTCGCGTCGCCTACGCGGCGGGTGACCCGCTCGCGGTCTAAATATTCCAAAAGAGGGATGGCATATTTGCGGCTTACGCCGGTTAATTCTTTGAATTTCGCTACGTCGATTTTCGTGGATTTCGATTTGTAGACCGCGAGGCTGCGGCGCAGCCCATCGAGTGCACTGCGATGGAATACTAGCTCGTCGGAAATCTTGATCAGCACTTTGTCGCGCAGCAGCAAAGTTACGATCTTTTGCGCCCGGACTTTATCCACCTTCAGGCCGGCGATCACTTCCTGCAGCGCCGGTACTTTCAAGCCCGCGGCGGCAAAGGCGTCTTCGATTTTCTTCTTCGACTCCGCTTCGTCATCCTTCAGCACTACGCCCCGACCGGGCAGGCGAACCAACTCTCCCGCCGCTTCCAGCTTCTTGCTCCGCATTAGAGCATCGAGCAGGGCGAGGAATATCTCGGCGGAGATACGTTTCTGCTCCCGCAGTTGTTCACGGCCAATGCCCTGGGCCAACGGATTCTGCTTGTGGAATTGCTCGACCGCTCCGATCAATTCGTTCTGTAGAAGTTTGGCGATCGTGCCGTCGACGAGCATATTGTCGATGCGCAGGATGCTCTCCTGCCGCACCGCTGCGCCGGCCAAGGCCTCGACCTTCTCGCGTGCCCAGCCGGTTTCAGCGATCAGGGCCGTCATACTGATTCCGGAAGCACGGCGCCGCGCAATCCGCGCTTGCAGAATTGCTGGGTCAGTCCCCGAAGACATTATGGTTAAGAAATCCAGGAGCGCGGAACCGCGCTTCATCGGAGCGACGTCCAGCACTACGCCGCCACCAATGGTGACGAGCGGGGAAAACTGGCGAATGATGAAGCGGTCTCCGGGCAACAGTAGGGCTGTTTCTGGCAGCTTCAGTCGCGCGAATGCTTTTTGTCCCAGTACGATCTGTTTTGTTCCAAGCAGCGAGACTTCGGCCACGGTCTCCATGGTGTAGGAATGAAAATGAACACGCACCCTGTCTTTTAGAGCGCGGGGCGCGGAAGGGAGCAGATGCAATTGCACGTCCGCACGGCGAGTCGGCTGGAAGATCGCGGGAGGGGCTAGTGTCTTGCCGCGCGACAAGTCTTCGGTGCTGGCTCCGGTGAGGTTTACCGCAGTTCGTTGACCGGCGACTGCGGCATCAGAAGCCTGGCCATGCACTTGTAGTCCGCGCACACGCACCCACCTGCCCGTGGGAAATATTTCCAGCTCTTGCTCGCGCTGAATGGTTCCGGCGACCAGCGTTCCGGTGACTACGGTGCCGAATCCCTTCATCGTGAAGACGCGATCGATGGGCAAACGTGCAATCGCCTGCGGGTCGCGGATGTACGCTTTTTCCGCCATAGCCGCCATCGCTCGCTTCAGTTCTTCTAGTCCGGCGCCGGTGAGAGAACTCACGGCAATGATTGGAGATTTCGGTGACTCCAGGAATGTCCCGCGCAAAAATTCTTCGACCTCGAGCTTGACAACATCCAACGTCTCAGCGTCCACCGCATCCGACTTCGTCAGCACCGTAATGCCGCGCTGCACGCCGAGTAATTGCAGGATGTCAAAATGCTCGCGGGTTTGGGGCTTGATGGATTCGTCGGCAGCGATCACCAGCAGAACGAGATCGATGCCACCGATTCCCGCCAGCATGTTGCGGATGAAGCGCTCGTGGCCCGGAACATCGACGAAGCCCAGGCGCAGCGTGTCGCCGTCTGCGGTAGAAAGATTCATGTGGGCGAAGCCGAGATCGATGGTGATACCGCGGCGCTTTTCTTCTTGCAGCCGGTCAGCGTCGATCCCGGTGAGCGCTTTCACCAGCGAAGTCTTGCCGTGATCGATGTGGCCAGCCGTGCCTACGATGATGGACTTCATTTCAATGAAATCTTACTGGAACCTGCGTAGGAAGGTCTTTGCGCCTGTTTCTTTGCTGTAGAGGCGTCTATGATTGCGGAGCATTTACCAAAGCGCAAAATACAACATGCGAAGAACCCAGCCCTCCCGTGAAACTCTTTGTCGAGTGTTCTTCGCATGCTTCGTTTTCGTTTCAGTTCTGCCCGCGCAAGTCGAGGAAGGGCATCAAGCAGAGTACCGCCAGGAACTCGCGCAGGCCGACCGGGCGCTGCAAGATAGAGATTACGAGGTGGCGCGGGAGCATTACGCGCTTGCGAATGATCTGGCTCGCGGGCGCTCTGTCGACGCTCTGCGCGGGCTGGCGTGGGCTGAGTTACGGCTCGAACATCCCGAGAAATCTCTGGAGAACGCGCAAACGGCTTTGCCGCTCGCTGCCAATAACGCCGAGCGCGGGGAAATTCACAATCTGATGGGAGCGATTCTGTTCTCGGAGTATGCCGCAGACAAAACACAGACATCCAAGTTGGTTGCGTCGATAGCGGAATTTCGCGCTGCGATTCAGTTGAATGCCGAACACGCCGGAGCGTATTTCAACCTAGGCACCGCCTTGCTCAAAGATCATGAAGACGAAGAAGGCGTGAAGATGTTGCGGAAATATCTGGAACTGGCACCGGATGCGGCTAACGCGGCGCAGGTCAGCCGCTTAATCAGTGATCCAAGGCTTAGCCGTGGCGAACTTGCGCCTGGGTTTACCTTGCAGGATACGAAGGGGCAGACTATTTCTATCGATTCTCTGCACGGGCGTGTCGTGCTGCTTGATTTTTGGGCGACTTGGTGCGGGCCTTGCATCGCTTCACTGCCGGAGATTCGCAAGCTGGCGCGGCAGTTTCCTGGCGATCAATTTGTGCTCATTGGCGTGAATGAAGACGAAGATGCGGAGGCGTGGCGGAAATTCCTGGTGAAAGAAGACATGCCGTGGCCGCAGAGCCGTGACCAGAATTGGGATCTGTTCCACAGCTTTGGGCTCGCTCCGGAGCGGAAGATCGTGGTGCCGGCTTATGTTGTGATCGACCGCGATGGGATTGTGCTGCAGAAAATTCGGGGACTGGAAGACGCGTCGTCGTTGGCTGCGCTGGTTGAGGCGGCACTGGGTACGAGTAGTAAGGAAAGGAGTCTGCCATGACGGTGTCTGTTTTTGTGGGGACCAGCGTCGATGGGTTCATTGCGCGGAAGGATGGCGCTCTCGATTTTCTTCCGGCGGGTGGTGGTGAGCCTCACGGCTACGACGAGTTTATGGCGAGCGTGGACGCACTGGTGATTGGCCGCAACACGTTCGAGATAGTACTGGCGTTTCCGAAGTGGCCGTATGGTGACAAGCGTGTAGTCGTGTTGAGCAGCCGACCTGTCGATTTATCCGCGGTGCGCGGGGGCGTTGTGGAACAAATGAGCGGCACTCCGGCTGAGATTATTTCTAAGCTCGCGGCTACCGGCGCCCATCATCTTTATGTGGATGGGGGAATCACGATTCAGAGATTTCTGCAGGCAGGGCTGGTTCATCGTCTGACCATCACGCGCGTGCCGGTGCTGATTGGGGAAGGAATTCCACTCTTCGGGACGCTGCTGCGCGATGTACGACTTCGGCACGTAGCGACGCAGCACTATCCCAGCGGGCTGGTGAAGAGCGAGTATGAAGTGAACGGCTAACTCGCGGT
>Ga0207032_1088_pt1 | contig 26017 bp, 22 predicted proteins | sample Alteio_BWMinCont_38_FD_153308 | JGI IMG/M metagenome (GOLD analysis project Ga0207032, IMG submission 153308) | Enriched cells from forest soil in Barre Woods Harvard Forest LTER site, Petersham, Massachusetts, United States -... | ecosystem: Environmental > Terrestrial > Soil > Temperate forest >... | reverse complement strand
AGGCATGTTAGAAGCTGTTCCCCGCTGGCGGGGGTAGGGGGTGGAATCTACCCAACCCTCTCAATCACAATAGCAGAAGCACCACCACCACCATTGCAAATGGCAATAACACCGTACCTGCCATTGTTTTGTTTCAATACAGATGTTAGCGTTACCATAATCCGGGCACCGCTGTTTCCGATCGGGTGTCCTAATGAAACCGCTCCACCGTTTACATTTACCTTAGAAGGATCCAGGCCGAGTAAGCGATTGTTTGCAATGGAAACTACAGCAAAGGCTTCGTTGATTTCATAGAAGTCGATGTCTTTTATTTCGAGTCCTGCTTTTTTAAGTGCTTTTTTTACGGCACCAACCGGGGCAATCGGGAAATCTTCCGGGGCTTCTGCATTGTCAGCATAGCTTAATATTTTCGCAAGAGGTTTCAATCCAAGTTCCTGAACTTTTTCACCACTCATAAGCACCAATGCAGATGCACCATCATTAAGGCTGCTCGCATTGGCAGCGGTAACGGTACCGTCTTTCTGAAAAGATGGCTTCAGGGTTGGTATTTTATTGAAATCAACTTTTTTATATTCTTCGTCTTCTGATACAGTCACTGTTTCTTTGCGACCAACTACCTCAACCGGAACAATTTCATCTTTAAAAAGTCCTGCCTGAACTGCTTTAGCAGATCTTTTGTAGCTCTCTATGGCAAATGCATCCTGTTCTTCACGGGTAATTGTCATATTTGCAGCAGTACGCTCTGCGGCATTGCCCATATGGTAATCATTGTAGACATCCCAAAGGCCGTCTTTGATCACACCATCAATAACCTGCGCGTTTCCCAGGCGATAACCTTCCCTGGCTTTATCCAGATAATATGGCACATTAGACATGCTTTCCATTCCACCTGCAACGACGATATCATTATCTCCAACAAGGATAGACTGAGCTGCAAGCATAATTGATTTGGCACCACTGGCACATACTTTATTGATTGTGGTGCAAACGGTGCTTTTGGGTAGGCCCGCAAATAAAGCTGCCTGGCGTGCAGGAGCCTGTCCCTCATTTGCCGGTAAAACGTTACCCATAAACACCTCCTGCACATCTTCAGGCTTGATTCCGGCACGTTCTACTGCACTTTTTATGGCTATTGAACCCAGTTTAGTGGCCTGAACGGCAGATAATGATCCGCTGAAAGAACCTATGGGTGTACGTGAGGCTGAAACGATAAATACTTCTTTTTTCATAGTTGTAGAATGATGGTTGAAATAAACATTTATTTAAATGGAAAGAATTTTCACAGAGTGAGGCGCAAATTTACGTTATGTTCGAATATTATAACCAAATTCGCTACATGCAAAATCCATTTAAGGGTGTCATTTATAAAAACAGGAATGATTTTATCAGATATCTGCTCCTGGGACTCAGTGCACTATTCGTTTTGCTCATTATTCCTCAGAAAGCCAGGTTTAAATATGAATATGAACAGGGTAAACCCTGGATGCACGAAGACCTTACAGCTCCTTTTACTTTTGCCATTCAGAAATCACAAGCCGAGATCACTTCCGAACAGAATGAAGTGACCGATAATTTCAAATCTTATTATGACCGGGATGCCAAGCTGGAAAACGATGAAAAAAATAAATTCATTGCCAATATCAGCGAAGCAATTAAGGGAGATAGTACGATAACCAATAACCTGAAAACATTTTACATAAGCCAGGGAGTGGGAATACTTGGTTACTTATATCACAAAGGCATCATAAATATGGATTCGGCCAAGAAAGCCAAATCGATTAACACATTTGTAACAGAAATCACAAAAAATACAGGGAAGGATAAAAACGTTGCAGATTATTTTACGCCAGGGGAGGCCCGCAATTTTGTGGCAGATACCCTTAAAAAAGACAGCTTATTGAACCGGCCATGGTTCGTAAAATCATTGCTTACTTCTCTTTCTGAAAATGTGATATACGACCAGACCTTGTCAGATAAGAAACTCAATGAGTTATTGTCTTCTGTATCTGTCACCAAGGGGATTGTGCGCCAGGGAGAAAAGATTATAAGTCACGGGAGTATCATTAGTCCGGAACGCTACGCAGTACTGGAATCTCTCAAAAATGAATATGAAAATAACAGTGGCAAAAGTTACACCGTATTCATTGGTTATTTTTTATTGATAGGTGCGCTTTTCCTTTTGTTCGGACTTAATATTGAGCTGTTTCACAAAGATATATCTGGTAGCCCACGCAGCCTGGTACTTATACTTATCAATATTTTATTTTTCACGGCCATTACTACATATCTCACTACGCAAGGGGTTTATGATGTTTATATGATTCCCTATTGCATTGTGCCCATTGTGCTCATGTCTTTTTTTGGAATACGTATTGCCATATTGACGCATTTGTTGTTGATATTTCTTTGTGGACTTATTGTTCGCAATCCATATGAATTTGTTCTGGTTCAAAGTTTCGCGGGAGTAACTGCAGTGCTTGCACTTTCACGTCTTCGCTATATATCCCAGTTTTTTATATCCGCCTTTTTTATTTTACTGGTGTACTGTGTTGTTTATACCGGGATATCATTGATTAAAATAAATTCTATCAATGAGTTTGACTGGCGAAGCCTGCAATGGTTTGGAGCCAATTTCGTTCTTACGTTGCTGGCCTACCCATTGGTTTATGTTAATGAGAAAATATTTGGCTTTGTTTCTGATATCAGCCTCATTGAACTTTCAGATGTCAACAATAAACTCTTAAAAGAATTATTTCAACGTGCTCCGGGCACATTTCAGCATTCATTGCAGGTATCCAACCTGGTAGAAGCCGTATTGGACCAGATTGGCGGCAACGCGCTATTGGCCAGGGTAGGAGCCCTTTATCATGATATCGGTAAAATATATCAGCCGGAGTATTTCATAGAAAATATGCGTGGAGGGGTGAATCCACATTCTGAAATCAACGATCCGGAGAGTGCGGAAATCATTATAAGTCATGTTACCCTGGGAATACAACTTGCCAGGGAAAGCAAACTTCCTAAACGACTCATTGATTTTATCAGAACACATCATGGAACCACACGAGTCGAATATTTTTACAAAAATTATCTCCGCGACCATTCGGATGCGAATGAAATGGATTTCAGATATCCGGGTCCGAAACCCGCTTCAAAGGAAATGGCTGTTCTTATGATTGTAGATTCTGTAGAAGCTGCCACAAGGAGTCTTCATAATCATGACGATTCGATCATCGATTCTATGGTTGACAAGATTATTGACTCAAAAATTGATGATCACCAGTTTGATCATGCTCCTATTACCATCAGGGAAATAAATATGGTACGTCGGCTGCTTAAAAAATTAATGAAAAGCATTTATCATGTAAGGGTTCAGTATCCGCAGTAATTATTATTTGGGAATTTGAGAATTGTCTCATTCCCAAATTGCCTCATTGCCTAATAACTTATCTACCGCATCAAATTCACAGTGCCGTTACGGTAAATATCTGTTCGTGCCCCATCAACAATTACCTGGTACAAATAAACCCCTTCATCGCAGATAGACCCCTTGAAAGTGCCGTCCCATTGCACTTTTGGATCAGTAGAACTGAATATGTGCTCACCCCATCGATTGTAAATATTCAACTGGTAACTTTTATAGTTTGCAACGAATACATGGAAAGTATTATTGAGTTCATCGCCATTTTTAGGCGTGAACGCGTTGGGTATCCAGACAATCGGGGTGAATTCAACAAGTATTTTATTCGACCATGAAACCACGTTGTTCAATCCTGATTCAGTAGCCGAAATACGCATCGCAAGCTGATATCCATCGAGCGTTTTAATCACCGCGTAGGACGTGTCTTTTGTAAAGTTATAGAGTGTGAGGCCGGGGTCTGTGTTCTTGCTTTCATAAATATTATAAACATCAACCGGCCACCCCACATACGGATTCCAGTCGATATGAATAGTAGTATCCTGATCAAATATTCCTGACAATTTAATAGTTCTGTGGGCCTCAGATGAAATAGGATAACCACAACTGTTCACAGCAACTACCTTATACTTATAGGCGTATGAAGCTGTATTCACACGTGTATCCGTATAATTTGTTTGTGTGGAAGGGACACTGTCAATCAGCCTGAAAAATTCCTCCCCGTCCGTAGATCTGTATATGAGATAATATCCATTAAAATATCCTGTATTCTTTGCTGACCAGAATACATCTATCTCTTTATCATTGTTGTAATCAGTAGTTACAAGTTGCATATCTACGGCCAGTGAATCTATTTTTACATACAAAGGTTTGGTTTGTATAGGACTTATACAGCCAAAATCAGTTATTTCCTGCACACTGATTGACTGGTTGCCTTGTTGAAACCAGTTGATTGTTATGGCGTTGGTTTTATCACCACTTGCAATGCTTCCTCCGGAAACGGTCCAGTTGAATATTGAATTCGGGAAACCCGTAACTGAATATATTGCCCCATTAAGTTTTGGAGAACATATTTGATCAGGGCCGCTTATCGCAGATGTAACGGGTAATTTGTGCACGGTAAGAACAAGGTGTCGGGTTGTTCCCGGACAATTGTCTATCGATATTTCAGTTACAGAAACATTAACAGTGTCTGTAATAGAACTAAGCCCTGTTTCCTGGAACCGGGCTGTATCGGTTGTATATATACTTGTTTTGCCATGGAATTTCCAGACATACTTACTTCCGGGCAATCCTGTAACGCTGAACAAAGCAATATCGCCCTCGCAAATTCCTTTTGGTCCCGAAATTTCGGATGAATTGGGCAACGGATAAATTTTGATGATATCTGAAACAGGGATACCTATGCATGAATCGTGGTTTAAAGGATCATATGCAGTTTCAGTAACCATAAGAACCCCGGTACCGGTATTGTTCCAGTCAACCAGGATACCGGCAGTACCCTGTCCACCAATAATAGTGCCTCCGGTGATTTTCCATTTATAAGTAGAACCGTTGCTGAATGTAACTGAATAAGGCACATTATTTGAAAATTCACAAACGGCAGTATCTCCTCGTATCGGACTCGTGTACAGGATATAATCCTTCAATACTTTCAATTTTATCGTGTCTCCCGGGCATCCGTTGGATGTTATTTCAATAACTTTAATCAGGCCGCCGCCTTTGCTTCCCCAGTTTACTTTAATGTGCGATGTATTTCCCCCTGACGCTTTTGTACCACCTGAAATAGTCCAGTAATAACTTGACCCTTCCTGAGGTGTAACCCAATAATCTATATCACTGGCATTTGGGCAAACTGAATAACTTCCAAATATACTATCTGCAATTGGGCGCTGCACAATAACGCTTGAAAATGACGTATCACTTTTGCATCCGTTAGAATCCGTTGCACTTACACTTATTTTATTGGTATCCGCCTTATTCCAGGCAATGAGTATTCTTTGTTTCTGCGGATTTGAACTGGTAATTGTTCCACCATTCACTTTCCATGAAAAATTAGTAGAAGCAGGGGCCGAAATAGTATACACACTCATACTGCTGTCGCATGCCGTATTAGGGCCAACAATAATAGGAGGACTCGGTTTGAGATTGATGTTGATCGTTCTTATTACCGAATCGCCTGCGCATCCCGTTAAATTATTTTTCCCAAGTATTTTAATGGTGCCAGTGGCATAATGTCCCCATATCACGTTAATTGAGCTGTCATTTGGCCCTGCATTACGGGTTCCACCAGTAATATCCCAGGTGAGTTCATAGCCTTTTTGCTGGTAGTTTGTTGAGTATAAGCTTGAAGGAGTTCCTTCACAAACGGGGCTCGGACCTGCAATTTTTCTTGCCCCCTGGAATGGTATTACATATATGGCGAAACCATTGTTGGTTGTTTTTGGAGGACAGGCGTTATCCGTAACCGTCAGCGTAAAAGTATACGGGTTTGAATTCACATCCTTGCATGTTGTCTGCCAGCTGAAATAGCTTGTGGCTTCATGATTTATGGTATCATATACAACCGCAGAAAGGATTGGCGCATATGTAAATCCGGAAGTATTATTTATAAATCCCGCTTTCACCACATTCACAATATTTATCGGGCATGGTGAGGCTTTTGAATTGTCTGCAGCATACCTGATCCCAAATACAAGTTTTGTTCCCCCTTCTACTTTATATGATGTTGAAAGCGTTTTATCTACAGTAATAGTGTCAGCAATCGTTACTCTTTTTGGAGGTCCGTTAAGTCCGCATCCACCCACAACAATCAGCTGAACATCCCGCCGTGTTTTTGATATATATTTTTTATTCCTGTATTCAGTTACATCCACTGCAATAGCATATCTTCCTGTAGTAGTTGCATAAACTGTTAATACACCCGTAACTTTGTCAATTGATGCATACCCGTTTTTACCCATCGGATATGTCGGGCTGTATCCGGTATTATAGGGTACAAGGGGTAATTCAATCAAATTGCTTTGACTGTATTGAATATTCCAGGTATTAAAAGTTGAACCGGGTATCGGGCTCGGCGTATTGGCATCCCCGCCGGCGTAGGGTTGTGCCAATGAATATACCAATGAATCCCCGTCAGGGTCTACTGTGGAATAGGAGAGGCTAATGGTATCATATGCACAAATATATGGTGCAGGTACGGCAGTAAACTGGGGTGTATTGTTAAGGATTGTCGTAGGAGGAATAATAGCAAAATACGTCTGTCCGATATTAATAGGGACATTTACCATAGTGTTCCGGCAGCAACGCACATAAACCAGATAATAGCCATAATTACTTGCCGGCAGATCTACTTCCGCATTATATAATCCTTCATGAATGCATATATTGCTGGTAGAAGAATTGCCCGAAGAGCCGCAGCAACCGCTTTGGGGTGGGTTAACCGATTCGTCAGTTCCCAGTGGAATGGTTAAAGTCTTTAAGAGGGATGTATCTCCGTTTCTTTCATAAATACCAACCGAAATCTGCATGTCAAAAGGGGTTGGGGATGCTTGACCAACGGGTGTACTGCAGTCACGGAACATATCTACTTTAACGCTATATCTGAAATTATTTGAAAATTTGCCAATATACGTATAGGTAATACTGCCGCCTACAAGGTGGGTGGCTTTGGCCGGAAATATGAACCCTGCCAATAAAACCAGTAGAGGAATAAATTTTTTAAAATTTCCGGATATTTCCCCCGATTTCTTAGAAGAATATGAAATACCAACCGGTTGACTCCCGGATTTTATGTTTGAGATTTTTGGCATGTTCCGATTTCTACTACATAAAATGTACTTTAAAACCCCTGATTAAAGCATTCCCGCTGAAAATCAGGCTATTTAACTATAATACGACAAATTTACTCAAATGGTTGCTTCTATTTCTTAGATGAGCAAAAATCATACTGGTTTAATATTTATCTGGCATTTATGAACGACAAAATCCTCAGAATATTCTTGCATTTATACACTTATTATTCACTTTGTTGTATAGGGATATGGTTCGCAGACTTAGATTATAGATCACAATTCCCAAAGAAACAATAAATTTGAACCCATAATTCTATCCGATATGATCCCTGAAATCCGCCATGACTGGCAAAGCGAAGAAATTCTTAAAATTTATAATAGTCCACTCCTCGAATTGATTTACAAGGCTGCGGAAGTTCATCGAAGCGAAAATAATTTCGCGGAAGTCCAGGTAAGCAGTCTGCTTTCGATAAAAACGGGCGGTTGCACTGAAGATTGCTCTTATTGTCCGCAAGCGGCACGATATCATACAGATACAGAAGTTCAGCCCTTAATGAAAACGGCTGATGTTGTTGAAACGGCCATTATGGCCAAAGCCGCAGGAGCGTCCCGCATGTGCCTGGGTGCTGCCTGGCGGTCCGTTAGGGACAATCGCGACTTTGACAGGGTACTGGACATGGTGCGGGGTATTACGGCCCTGGACATGGAAGTTTGCTGCACCCTGGGAATGCTCACCGAAAGTCAGGCGAAAAAGCTGGCGGATGCAGGTCTATATGCTTATAACCATAATCTTGACAGCTCGGCAGAATTTTATGAAACCATTATAAGTACAAGGACTTATGAAGACAGGTTGGACACATTGAACCATGTCAGAAATGCGAATATAACCGTTTGTTCAGGTGGGATAATAGGGATGGGCGAATCCATTGCCGATCGGATAGGAATGTTACAAACCCTGGCAAATATGCCACAACATCCTGATTCCGTGCCGATAAATGCGCTTGTTCCGGTAAAGGGTACTCCGCTTGAAAATCAGAAACGTGTGGAAATATGGGATATGATCCGGATGATTGCCACTGCCAGGATCCTTATGCCAAAAACAGTCGTCAGGTTGTCTGCAGGCAGAAATGAAATGAGTATGCCCGAACAGGCGCTTTGTTTTATGGCCGGGGCCAATTCTATTTTTGCAGGCGATAAATTATTAACGACTCCAAACCCGACTTTCGATACCGATATGCAGATGTTTGATATATTGGGATTGAAGCCAAGACGCCCTTTCCAGGAAAGAGAACATAGCTCAACTGCTGAACCGGTTTCAGAATTGACCGCATAAATCATGAACCTCGGGTTCCTTTCCAACAGACTCGAAAAAAGAAAAGCAGAAAACTCTTTTCGTTTTTTATCGTCCAATGATAAGTCAGCAATAGATTTTGCATCAAATGATTATCTCGGTTTCGCAAGGCTATCCTCTCTTTGGGAACCAGAAGCACTTCAAAAATACGGTTCGACCGGATCAAGATTATTAACAGGTAATTCCAGAATTACGGAAGATACCGAAGCATTTATTGCATCCTTTCACAAAGCCGAGGCAGGATTGATCTATAATTCAGGCTATGATGCCAATACCGGGCTTTTTTCCTGCATTGCATCAAAAGACGATACCATCATATTTGATGAATACAGCCATAGCAGTATAAAAGATGGCGCAAGGCTCAGTCCTGCAAAACATTTTGTTTTCAGGCACAATGATTTGTCAGATCTTGAAGCAAAAATAAGCCGGGCTTCGGGAAAGGTTTTTGTAGGCGTGGAATCTGTTTACTCGATGGATGGGGACCTTGCCGATCTGAAAGGACTTGTAGCCATATCAAGGAAATATGAGAATGTTTACCTGATTGTTGATGAGGCACATGCCACGGGAGTATTTGGTGACAGGGGAGAAGGACTTGTTCAGGCCTTTGGACTTGAAAATGATTTTTTAGCCAGAATCCACACCTTTGGTAAGGCCATAGGATGCCAGGGAGCCATCGTATTAGGGAGCCATTTATTGCGGGATTATCTCATCAATTTTTCCAGGTCTTTTATTTATACGACTGCCTTACCTATACCTGATATTATAGCCGTAAAAAGGGCTTATGATTTAATGGATATAAGAGATCGATCGATAAGTTTACTCCGGGAGCGGATAGATTATTTCAAAAATAAATCAGGGCAACTTTCTGCATTTAATGTGCAACCCAATGAGAGTGCTATCCAGGTCGTTTTGATTCCCGGAAACGAAAAGGTAAAAAAGGCTGCAGGGCATTCGCAGTCAGGTGGTTTTGATGTACGTCCAGTTTTAAGCCCTACTGTTCCGGCAGGAATGGAGCGATTGAGAATATGCATACATGCATTTAATACAGAAAAAGAAATCGATAGGTTGGTTGAAAGACTGAATGATGCTTTTGAATCGTTGCGTTAAACATTAAACTTCTCTAAGTCTTGCAAAGCCGTCCCACCCCCTACCCCCGCCTGCAGAGGGACAGCATTTATCATCATTTTAGGTCCTAAAAGCATTATCATTCTGTCTATCAAAATCTTATAAAGAGCAGCAATATTGAATGGTATAAAAAGCGACTGCAAAGATGTCCCTCCCGAGTACTCGGGCTACCTTTTACAGGCAAGTATTGGGATATTTTACTCATTTATGTTTAAATTGCATTTTAAAAAATTTAAGATAATATGATGGTTTACAATTATTTATAAAACTTGTATTTGCCTTAGCTGTTCAACCCACTTCGGGGTTAGTTATCTCTGTATGCGCTTTGCCGGCGGTTTCGCCGGTGGTTATTCAAATTCAACCCTTTCAGGGTCGGTAAGACAGACAACTCAGCAATATTTCTTTGGAAAGCCTGAAGGGCTTAAACAATAATAACCGTGGGTGAAACCCACGAAAAGACCATGCCACAGCCAACAACCCCGCAGTGGGTTGAACAGCCAATTATAATAAAAGATGTGTGTACACTGTAGGTGCTCGGGGCGGGGGCAGGGGGTGGTCTAATATATGATTGAGCAGGATTACACCCTGAAAAACAGATCTTTAAATTTTATTTTCATGGCTTCGTCCAGTTCCACAACTGCCATGGTATGTGTGCTGTAGCAAACCATATTCCCTGATTCATCTTTGATTTCAATGACCCAGACATGTGTCGTTTTGCCAACATGAATGGGACGGGCTGTCGCATATACATATCCTTCAGTAACGCCTCTTATATGGTTGCATTTTATTTCGAGCCCCAGGGTATAATATTTGCTCCTATCTACACTGAGATAGGCTGCCGTACTTCCAACCGTTTCAGCCAGTGATGCCGAAGCGCCACCGTGGAGGAGGCCAAGCGGTTGCGTTGTCCGGTTATCAACCGGCATCCTGGCTACAAGGAAATCTTCATTTACTTCAATGAATTCAATTCCGAGGGTTGCTATGAGATTATTGATGTTCCTTGAATTGATTTCATCAACGCTGATACGTGTATCTATCATGGGGGATATTTTTGGATAAAGAATTCAAATTTAGCCCTGTTGGCTGAATTGCGTAAATTTGTACCATAAAAAAGGAAAGAATTGGATACCATCAAAGAAATATACCTCATCAGGCATGGTGAAACCGAATACAACCGGAAAGGCATTGTGCAGGGCAGCGGTATAGATGCACCCCTGAATGAAAGGGGTAAAAGACAGGCCGCCGCTTTTTTCAGGAAATACGGTCAGCTTGATTTTGATAAAATCTATACATCTCAATTGCAGCGCAGCTATCAGACCATCCTGGCCTTTGAAAAGAAAGGAATTCCGGTGGAACGCTATGAAGGACTGAATGAAATATGCTGGGGCAGCTATGAGAAAAAGCAAATGAACAGTTTTGAAAAAAGCTACTACAACGGGCTTTTGGAAAGCTGGACTTCAGGGGATATTACCAGGCCGATTGAAGGCGGGGAAAGCCCGGTGGATGTGGCCGAAAGACAGCAGCCTGTTTTGGATCTTATATTTTCGAGAACAGAAGAAAAAAGGATTTTGATTTGTACCCATGGAAGGGCGATGAGGGTACTCTTGTGTACCTTATTGAAAAGGCCACTTAAAGAAATGGAAATATTTAAACATCACAATGTCGGCCTGTATCATTTATCATTAAATGCAAGCGATCAGATTAAAATATTGAAAGAAAATTCCATAGAACATTTGCTGAGCGAACAGCTTAACAATTAATACCGGAAAACTCATTTTTCAATTCGCTCATTCACTAGTTGATCTCGTCTTTCAAAACCTCAACAGATACCCGTTCCCAGGGTTCAGATTGGGGATCAAAATAAACAATGCGTGCCTTGAGCGGTTCACCATGCTGCAAACGGCTGGCCACTTCAATATTCCGATCCGGAGGAATAAAGCCGATGCGGGCATTGTTATAATATAATGCCACGGCATGATCATCAAACGGATTCTCAGGTTCGTGTTTTAAAGAAAACTCCGTACCCTGGGCAAACAGGTGCTCCATTTGAGAACCGTTATGATATTGATATCCTGCGATATACCCTTCATATACAATATGAGGGTTCCGGTACATCACCTTCATGTTCAATACATGGCCTAAAGCCCGCCCGAACCTGGCGAAAAAAATCGGAAAAGAATAATTAAGTACCATAGCAAATAGCTTTAAAGGTTTAACTTTTCTGTACCGAGGAGAGAGAGGAGAAGTAAAAATACGAAAGATTTATTTAACAAGCAAATAAATATTCGGGCAAAGGGTTATTTCATGCAGGATGATTTTTGCATCCTTGCATAGAGAACGGTTCTGGGTACGAAATAGTTTTAGAAAGGGAGAAAAATATTTATGAAACCTTAATGGAGAAACACCCGATGATGAAACCACTTATTCCACAGTCACACTCTTAGCAAGATTCCTGGGCTGGTCCACATTACAGCCACGCATTACAGCGATATGATATGCAAGCAATTGAAGCGGAACAACAGAAATAAGAGGTGATAAGGCCTCATCGGTTTCGGGAATTTCAATGATATGGTCAGCCAGATCACGAATTACTGTATCTCCTTCGTTTACAATGGCGATAATTTTGCCTTTGCGGGCTTTTACTTCCTGGATATTACTCACTACTTTTTCGTAGTGCATCTTATTGGCAGCTACTACTATTACAGGCATATTTTCATCGATAAGCGCAATCGGCCCATGTTTCATTTCAGCGGCCGGGTATCCTTCGGCATGGATGTAAGAAATCTCTTTTAATTTAAGTGCGCCTTCAAGGGCAACAGGGAATTGATACCCCCTGCCAAGATACAGGCAATTAGGTGCATCTTTATAGATTTCAGCGATCTTCTTAATTTTATCATCATTGTCCAATACACGTTTGATCTTGTCAGGGATATTTACAAGTTCCTGCAATAAGTTATGAATCCGTTCTTCAGAAAGGGTACCCCTGATGATGGCCATTTTCAAAGCCATGAGTATCAATACGGTCACCTGTGCCGTAAATGCTTTAGTGGAAGCAACACCAATTTCGGGTCCAGCGTGGGTATACACCCCCGCATCGGTCATTCGGGGAATAGAAGAACCGACTACATTGCAAACACCAAAAATAGTAGCGCCTTTTTCACGTGCAAGCTCCAGTGCGGCAAGAGTATCTGCCGTTTCACCCGATTGGGAAATAGCGATTACCAGATCATCACTTGTGATAACCGGGTTTCGATATCTGAACTCTGATGCATATTCTACTTCAACAGGAATTCTTGCAAGTTCTTCAAACAGATATTCTGCAACCAGGCCGGCATGCCATGAAGTTCCGCAACCAATAAAGATGATCCTTTTTAAATTAAGAAAAGTACTTTCAAATCTTGTTAAACCACCCAGTTTTACATTGCCATCATCTATTCGCACCCTGCCTCGCAGGCAATCAAGAATAGATTGTGGCTGCTCAAAAATTTCTTTGAGCATAAAGTGTTCAAATCCACCCTTTTCCAGTGCTTCCAGGTTGTATTCCAGTTCCTGGATATAGGGTGTTTGAATCTCATTCCCTATCGTTTTAATAACGAGGTCATTTTGCTCAATGACGGCCATTTCATTATCATTGAGATAGATCACATTGCGTGTGTATTCTACAATCGGGGTTGCATCTGATGCCAGGAAATATTCATTTTCTCCAACACCTATAACGAGGGGACTGCCTTTGCGGGCAGCTATGATTTTGTTTGAATCATTTTTCGAAAGAATAACAATAGCGTAGGCACCAACCACTTCAAGTAAAGCCAGCCTGACAGATTCTTCAAGGGTTTCTCCGGTATTTTTGAGGATGTCATCTACCAGGTAGATCAATACTTCCGTATCTGTATCACTTTTAAAAGTATAACCCCTGTTTTTCAGTTCTTTTTTTAGGGTTTCATAGTTCTCAATGATGCCGTTGTGAATAATGGCAAGATCTCCGTGTTCTGATAGATGCGGGTGTGCATTTACGGTATTAGGCGCACCATGTGTCGCCCAACGGGTATGCCCCATGCCGATATGACCGGAAACGTCTTTCCCTTCCACGAATTCCTTAAGGTCATTCACTTTGCCGGCGATCTTATAAACATTTATTTGACTGGAATCTTCTGGTAAAAGGGACACACCTGCACTGTCGTATCCTCTGTATTCCAATCTTTGCAGGCCTTTGATTAAGATGGGATAAGCATCTCTGTCTCCGATATAGGCAACTATTCCACACATAAATTCAAATTTTTAGTTTGCTTGGAAATCTGTGGGTCAATGGGCCGGTTAATTGCTTGTGCAATAACCTTTAATTGTGATAATAAAGCCGTAAATTGGTCCAGGTATAATGATTGTGCGCCATCTGATAAAGCTTTGGCAGGATCGGGATGAATCTCAATGATCAAACCGTCTGCACCAGCAGCAACGGCAGCCATTGAAACGGGAGCTACCAGTTCCCTGCGTCCTGTTCCGTGACTTGGATCGGCCCATACCGGCAAATGGCTAAGATTTTTGAGCATTGGGATCGCTGCGATATCCATGGTATTTCTTACCAGGTTATCAAAAGACCGGATACCCCGTTCACATAAAATAACCTTTTCATTTCCTTCTGTTAAAATATATTCGGCAGCCATAAGCCATTCTGCTATCGGGGCGCTCATGCCGCGCTTCAGCATAACAGGCTTATCAATCCTGCCTAAAAGCTTTAAAAAATGAAAATTATGCATATTCCGGGAGCCGATCTGCAATATATCTGCATAAGGATAGGTTTGGTCGATCAGTGATGAATCCAATACTTCCGTTACTACTGCCAGTCCATATTCGTCTGCTGCAGCTCGGATCAGCTTCAGTCCGTCAAGTCCCAGCCCCTGAAAACGATAGGGAGATGTCCTTGGTTTATACGCTCCGCCCCTGATAAATTTTATTCCTGATTTGCTTAGAAATTCCGCGATGCCAAAAATCTGCTCTTCAGATTCTATAGAACATGGTCCTGCAACAATATTTATATTGTTGCCGCCAATGATATTATTCTTTACGCAAAATGAGGTCGGCTCATTTTTGAACGACTTGCTTGCCAGTGGAAATTCGCTTTTATCCTGGATGATCTCATCTATCCCGGTCATTTTGCCAAGAATATTTAGCACTTCCTCATCCGTTTCTGACACAACGGTAAAGACATCTTTTTGATAGATATGATGAAAACGGTATGGAAGATTTTTTTCTTCCAGAAAGATTTTTATCCCTTCAACCGTTTCCGGCTTCGCGTCGTTTTTTAATTCTATAATCACTTTCCGTCAACTATTTTGGTATAGGTTATCACCAATTTCGGCCTCTTGTTTTTGTTGCCTGTATTTTGTGTATATAAAATTACCCTCCCCGGGGAATTCGGATTATCAGGTGGTACAGATAAATTGATGCCGTATTGGGGATACAATCCTTTTTTGTTTCTGTAATTAAATACAAGTCGTTGAATATACCTGGTCATCAGGTAATTATAAGATTTTGAATTGGTCTGGTATTCCTGAAGGAAATAATCAGTAATGTCATCTGAAAAATTGGTAAGGCTATCCGTTCCGTTATAAGCCCTCGGCCTGAAAAGGATTTTAGGAGGATTGTAGCTATTGAACGGATCTGCCGCAGAATCCACTTTGGGGAATATGAATTCAGCCTGGTTTATTGCGATCATACTGTCTTTGACTATGTTAGCAAGATACGGCATGGTTACTATGCATTTCATGCCGCCCATCGACTGTACATAAACCTTATCGACCGATTTTCCGGTAACCCCATTGTTTTTCCATGCTATAGAATTCTTATAGTTATGAGAATACACATTCACCTTTTCCGGGCTGTTATTCATAAACATATACCAGTTTTGTTCTGTACTGCTTCCACTGGTTCTGTAATAAACGGTAAGCCTGGAATGTGTTGTATCATTTGCCAGGTTAAAAGGCGCAATTTCACCATTATTTCCGCCTCCTGACAGAACAGTATCGGGCATGATTAAAATGCCATGCATCAATATATCAAATTCTGTAGGATCTGTAAATATAGCGCTGTTGCCTGTGCTGTCAAACAATGAATCCCTGAAAACACTGTTAATAGCAGCACTATTCAAAGTCAAAGTCAACACACTGTCTCTTGGATTATAACGTACCAGTGCATGGCCAATTTCCCAAGCAGGGAAAGAGGTATCAGACGGATAATAGCTTGAGCCATTGGTGCCTACCGAACCAAATCCACTGGCCATTTTCCACAAATGCCAGGTCTGGCCCGCAAAATTATTGTTACCAATCGGGGCTGCTGTGTCTGAAACTTTAAGTGTCAGTACCAGCGAATCCATGGTAGAAGTTTTGGACCAGTTTGGACCAACAGGATCTCCTATCCTTACCTGGGTATATATTCCTGCGGTAGTGCGGCCAAAAATCGGGTCATTAATGGTACCGATATTGTCAACGCTCAGGTTCTCGGCTTCCGGTATCGAAGGCCAGTAATCTGTAACCAGGTTCAGGCTTATGGTATCTGTTTTTTGTGTGCCAAGCAATCCTTTGCCCGACCCGGAAATGAGGTAATCGTTTCCGGGCTTATTGCATCCAAATAGCAGAACCAGCGCAAAAAACCATATGGATCTATTTATTTGCTTCGAGAACACCGTTTTCAAGCAGGCTGTTGTAAAATTCATAATGGTTCTCAACGAAATTTTCTGTCCCATATTGCTGAAAAGGCAAAACAGGTTTGTCCTGCTTGATAATGTATGACATAAGTTCACTATCCGGGTCCTGGGTTCCCATAATAACGCCATCGGCATAGGTTACGCCAGTCATTACCAGGTCATTACAATCAGGGTTTGAAAGGAATTTAAATCCATCCTGATTTTGAGCAGGCATGCTTGCCTTGCTTATAAAATCTTTACCCAGTTTTTCAGTGAACTCATTATCGTAAACGGTATATATAAACTTGGTATTTTTAAATACGGGTTCGTTTTTAAGGACTGTTTTGGCATACATCGGTACCAGACTGCTCATCCATCCCTGGCAATGTACGATATCCGGGATCCAGCCCAGTTTTAATATGATTTCAATGACACCTTTGTTAAAAAAGATTACTCTTTCGTCATTATCGGCATAAAACTTTTTCTTTTCATCGCGGAAATAATCCCTTTTGTTGAAAAAGTCCTCATTATCAAGAAAATATATCTGCATTTTCGCTGACGGGAGCGAAGCTACCTTGATTATCAGCGGATTATCTTCATTTCCAACGGGGATATTAATTCCGGAAAGCCTTATTACTTCGTGAAGCCTGTGCTTTCTTTCTTTAATCATCCCAAATCTGGGCATAAAAACACGTACTTCCATATTGTTCTCCTGCATGTGCTGTGGCAATTCCCTAGCAATGTCTGCCATTTCTGTCAGTTCAAGGTAAGGCGTCAATTCATGTGTGATAAATAAGATTTTCTGTTTTTGCATATAAAATGTTTTTCCCGGACCAGGCTATTTATAAATGATCTGCAAAATTACTGAAAAAACCTGAGTATAAAAAATTAACCTTAGTTTTGCGCGCTTTTCCGTGCCAATATGCTGAATATTTACCATTCGATCATTGATTTAAATGAATACCTTGATAAAGCAAGATTGGCTGGGAAATCTATTGGGTTTGTACCCACAATGGGGGCTTTGCATGCCGGGCACATTTCTCTTATTGAAGAAAGCAGCAGGCAATGTGATGTAACCGTTTGCAGCATTTTTGTTAATCCTACCCAGTTTAACGATCCTTCTGATTACACGAAGTATCCTAGAAACATAGAATCCGACAAAATAATTCTTGAAAATACAGGCTGTAGCTGTCTTTTTGTTCCTGACGCGAAAGAAATTTATCCTGATGAATCATTTAAGCATATCACATTCGACCCGGGCCCGATAGGTATGATATTGGATGGTGCCCATCGTCCGGGGCATTTTGCGGGAATGGCAGCAGTGGTAAAACGATTATTGGATATTGTTGTGCCTGATAAGGCGTTTTTTGGACAGAAAGATTACCAGCAGTATCTTATTGTTAAAATGATGACCGCATACTATCAGATGCCGGTCGAAATTTTAAAATGCCCTACGGTTCGCGAAAAGAATGGACTAGCGATGAGTTCGAGAAACCAAAGACTCAGCCCTGATGAACGTGAACAAGCAGCAATGATTTATAAAACCTTAACATGGGCTGCACATGAAATAAGTGCAGGAAACCTTAGTTTTGAAACGATTGAAAAGCAGGCTATGTTTGATTTGATGGCAAATGGAAAATATAACGTGGATTATTTCGATATTTGCAGCGCCGAAACGCTTGAAAAACTAAATTTTAATAAAAACAACGAGCCTTTGGCAATACTTACAGCGGTCTGGATAAGAGATGTAAGGTTGATTGATAATATACTGGTATGATTCGTAAACAGGTTGAAAAGTAGCGATTATAGTGTTCGTTTTTTGAAAACCTGAAACAATTCCCATTCGTTTATGCTTATAGAAGTTTTAAAATCAAAGATTCACAGGGCGGTTCTCACACAGGCCGATCTGAACTATGTTGGCAGCATTGCTATCGATGAAAATCTGATGGATGCAGCCAATATGATAGAAGGTGAAAAAGTGCACATACTTAACGTGAACAATGGCGAGAGACTCGAGACCTATATTATTAAAGGACCCCGTGGATCAGGCTCGGTTTGCCTGAACGGTCCCGCAGCGAGAAGAGCCGCGGTTGGTGATATCGTTATCATTATTTCATACGCGTTGATGGATTTTGAAGAAGCCAAGCAATTCAAGCCGACACTTTTGTTTCCCAAAGAAAATAATGTGATTTAAATACCAGTCATTGTGCCATTTGCAAAATAAATAATGTGCTGAAAATAAATCCTTGAAAAAACTCCTCAATATCTTAAAGAATCTTGCGTTCCTTGCGATCGGCATTTTTCTTTTCTGGCTGGTGTATCGGAACGAAAACTTCAGTGACGTTGCAAAACAGGTTTCCAAAATCAAATACCTGTATCTTATTCTTGCTTTTTTCGTAGCTATTCTTTCACACTGGTTTCGTGCCACAAGATGGGCTTTGCTCATTAAACCTCTTGGATATAAAGTTTCACATTTTAATGCTTTCCTGGCTGTAATGATCGGCTATTTTGCCAATATTGCCGTTCCCCGGCTCGGAGAGGTAAGCCGATGTGTAGTATTAAACCGCACCAATAAAATAAGTGTGGATAAACTCATCGGCACGGTCATCATAGAGCGGCTCGTGGATGTTATTTCGCTGTTGCTGATTCTTATACTTACTTTGATATTACAGTTCAATAAGATCAGTGGCTTTTTCGTCGATTTTTACAATCGCAGCATCAATCCGCCCGGGCAGGCCGGTAAGCTTTTTACTTCGGCCATGCTGATTGTTGTGATAGCTATTTTCCTTTTCCTGGTAGGCGCCATTGTTTTTCTGTATAGCAAATTTAAGGAACATGCCCTGGTAAAAAAGGTCCTCAACATGGTTGATGGCTTTAAAACAGGCTTTATGACCATAAGCAAGCTGGATAATCTCTGGATGTTTATTCTTCAGTCGGCATTGATCTGGGTGATGTATTATTTTATGGTTTACATCTGCTTTTTCGCGCTGCCTTCCACGGCTGGACTCGGGCCGACCATTGCACTTGTTGTATTATGCATGGGTAGCTTTGGATTTGTAGCCCCGGTACCCGGAGGGGTAGGAGCCTATCATGTTATAGTTACCCAAACTCTTATGCTTTATGGTTTAAGCCAGGAAGACAGCCGTACATTTGCTTTGGTGGCACATACTTTCCAGGAAATGGTGATCATACTTATAGGTGGATTTTCATTTATTTATTTTTCAATTGCCTTTAAAAAATTAAAAGCAAATGACCTCCCTGAATCAGATAAGGCAGAAGCTCTTTCTTAAAGATAAACTGGCAGAACAGATTGCAGCCTGGAAGTCAGAAGGCATGAAAATTGTCTTCACCAATGGTTGTTTTGATCTTATCCATCCCGGGCATGTGGATTATCTGGCCAAAGCGGCCAGCCTTGGGGATAAACTGATAATTGCCGTAAATACAGATCAATCTGTACAAAAACTAAAAGGCCCGGATCGGCCGATACAAAACCAGGATTCAAGGGCTTTTATACTTTCAGCTATGGAATTTACGTCGGCGGTAGTTTTATTTGATGAAGATACACCAGCTGAAATCATCGCACTTTTAAAACCTGATATTCTCGTCAAAGGCGCTGATTATGCTGTTGACCAGGTGGTTGGCGCTGACTTTGTGATTAAAAACGGTGGCAGCGTGGTGCTGTTGCCTTATCTAAAAGGGTTTTCTACTTCAGCGATAGAACAAAAGATCAGGAAGGGAAACTAATTTCCTTTATTTATTAACCCCTTTACCAGCCTTGTTATGACATCTTCAATTGTTTTTTAACGATAAATATTTAAATAACAAATATTTATATAAATATCTATAAAGGCTTATCTGTAAAACGTTCCGATAAAGGTCCAAAAATCAATTTTGTTTCGAGATCGGAAAAAGCCAATTTTGATAAAGCAAAATAAGAAGGCGTAAATGACTAAAATAACTTTATTTGCCCTTACCGGATTATTGCTCGCCGGTTTAAGTTCGAATGCACAGGATATTTGGACACAGAAAGCAGATTTTCCTGGAGACGCTAGAATGGAAGCCATTGGATTTAGCATTGGCGGAAAAGGATTCGTTGGTGCAGGTTATAATCCACAAAATAACAATATATCATTTTATAAGGATTTCTATGAGTTTAATTCTAATAATAATACATGGATAAACAGATCTGATATTGGCGATTCTGGAAGATTTGGAGCAATAAGTTTTAGTATAGGGAATAATGGATATGTAGGCAGCGGCATAGCAGAAGATACTGGAAAAGTCTCACTTTTTCATTGCAAAAATGATCTGTGGGAATACGATACAGCTAAAAATTTATGGACTCAAAAAGCAAACTTACCAGGTTTGCCAAGATCTAACGCAATTGCCCTTGGAATAGGCGAAAAAGCTTATTTTGGCCTGGGAGCAATGAGTGCCACATTGACCATGAAAGGGCGCTATTTAAATGATTTCTGGCAATATGATCCTATAAAAGATAACTGGTTAAGGAAATCCGATTTTCCAGGATTGCCAAGAACCTACGCAATTGCGTTTGCAAACGGTGGCAAAATTTATATTGGAACAGGTGCTGATAGCAACCTTAATAAATTAAATGACTTTTGGGAATACGATACGGCTTTTGATAGTTGGTCACAAATATCAAGTCCTATATCATTAGGAAGATATGGTGGCATCGGATTCAGTATTGCCGGAATTGGGTATATTGGTTTTGGCTACGTTGAAAATCAAGGTATATCAAATGATCTATGGATTTACGATACCTCGTCCAAACAATGGACTCAAATGACAAATAATGTTAGCTATTTTTCTGCAAACCCAGTAGCTTTTAGCATTGGTAATTATGCGTATGTTGGCACAGGCATTGGTATGAGATTTTTTCAGACTGCCTTCTGGCAATACACGCCAGATCATACAAGCAATATAGAAGAACCTGAGAACCAAATATGTATATCCATTTATCCCAATCCAAGTACAGGTAAATTTACCATTAATTCGTCAGAAGTTATTCAGGAATATATGATTACAGACATTAATGGAAGGCTTATTTATGAGTCAAATGGATTTATACATAACAACGAGATTAATGTAAACTTTACTATTTCAGATGGGTTGTACTTTGTTAAAGTGATTTCGAATCAGGGTATTGCCGTAAACAAACTTCTAATTTCCGGCAATTAAGATTCAATGTTATTTAGTTTAGTGATTTTATCTATTTATCTAACGCTGAAATGGTTGAACAGCATTTATAGTACTGTGTATAGTCCTAAAAAAAGTTAACAGTTTTAATTATAGGTGACAACACCTAACTAGAGCGGAAAGGAGCGCAATTATTTCAATTCGGAACGTACGGACCGAACCACCCCAGCCTTTGGCCACCCCTCCTTACTAAAGGAGGGGAATGGTGCAACTTTCAACAGTATCGTATTATCAACATATTCATCCCGAACGCTCGGGACCTAAATCTTCAAATAGTTCTATCTCCTGACTCCTGACTTCTGATTCCTGACTCCTGAATCTTCACATTCATTGATATCCTTTCTTGCTTCTTCATAGCTCACAACGGTATTTAACCCTCTCCAACGGTCTTGCATATAGGTAAGCAGGGCTGACATCTGGATTTCATCCATCGTTTTATTGCCTGGCATTTCCCAGTCAAAATTTACACCATTCACGTTCATAGGGCCTTTTAATCCGCGATAAATGATACAAGGCAACTGTTTCCAATGGGCGTTAAGATAATCTGAATTTCTAACAGGAGGATATAGTGCCCCAAGGCCTTCGCCATTCTGCTTATGACAATTGGCACAGCGTTCGTTATAAAGGGCTTTACCGGATTCAAAACTTTGCCGGTATACGATTTCTTTTTCTGAAAGGTTATTGCAGCTGCAATTGGCTAAAATGATAAGATTGATTGAAATAAAAGCAATGAAACTTCTATTCAGGGTCATTCTTAAGAGCAATAGGTTTCGAATTGATATCCTGGCCATACTCTTTAAATAGTATTGGAATATCATGTATCAGACGCTTCACTTCTGCACTGTCTGTGCCATTATAAACGCCTCTCACGCGTTTGTCTTTATCTATAAGCATAAATGCCCCACTGTGCAGGTATCCGCCCGGCGTAGCGCTGTCTTTTTGTGCCGTAGCCATAAATCCTTTCTGGGCCAGGTCATCAATCTCGTCTTCATCGCCCCTTACAAAATACCATTGTTTTGTATTGGCCCTCAGGTGGCTGGCATAATTTTTCAATACCCTCACACTATCGTGCCTTGGGTCAATGGAAAACGAAATCATTTTAAAATCGGCGATATTCTCAAATGATTTCTGGACTTCAAGAAGATTGGCTTCCGTAATCGGGCAAATACTTGGACAAGAAGTAAAGAAAAAATCGGCCACGTATATTTTCCCGGCAAAATTATCCTGTGATACAGAGTCTCCATCCTGGTCCTGAACCCTGAAATTCGGGATGATATGATACACAGTATCTGTTTTAAGTTCACCTTTTACCCTATGCGTATAAGTGCCTTGTCGTGGTCCGAAAAAAGGCAGCCGCCCAGCATTTTTAGCGTGATCACTACATCCGGCAAAAAGGACTGCCATGCTCCCGATAAGACAAATTACCGATACTTTATTGCGGATCATTGATAATTGATAATTGTAATTCATCATTTTTTCAGTTTCACGTAAGCACTTGCATACTGCATACTATGTTGTATTTCAGCATATACATCCTGTATTTTTTTCAGCTGGTCCGTTAGATAAGCGGTAGCTTTGTCTTCCGCCATTTTTTTGTCCGGCTCATTATACTGGTTCATCCAGTCCATCATGGCATCATCTGCCTTCTGAAGTCTTGTTAAATTAGCCTGAATGCTGTCGTTATCTGGCCCGGTGACGATAACCCTGGATGCAATGGCTTTCAGGCTTTTTTTCAGGGCCACAATAGAGTCCATATCCATCATGGTCTTTTCGTGAAGATCCATGATCTGAGTCTCCATTTTGCCTACGTTTCCGGCTGGCGCAGTAGCAGCCTCGTCAGTTCCGTTTTTATCTGTTTTGGAAGTGCTTTGTCCGCAACCCCATAATACCATTGAAGCAAATGCACAGCCCAGGATGCCAATCTTTAACTTAGGATTCATTAGTATGTTTTTAACGTGAATAACCCGGCAAAGTTATGACAAATATGCCAAAACTCCAGTTTGCTTCTGCTTATGATAGCTGTAAAGCAAAAAAAAAAGGCGCCCGTTTCGGAGCGCCTTTTTCAAGATTGGATTTTTGTGACTCTTCTTTAATTTTTATAGACAGGCAGGTTTACCGTGCTGCTATTGTTTGATATGATCTGCAGGTAGTAAACCCCTGAAGGCAGTGTACTCATATCTATTTTCTGCTGGATCAAACCTTTGCCATTTACATTTTGCTCATATACATTTATACCGCTCATGTTTACCAGTCGAACCACTGCATTGTCATCAGTAGCGCTGGTCCAGTTTACATTAAGGATATTGCTGGTAGGATTTGGATAAGTAGCGATAGACGGACCCGGATTGGACAGATCTACAGACCTGATCATTGAATAAGTAAATTTGCCATTGAAATCCACTTGTTTCAGCCTGTAATACAAGCTTCCTGATGGGATAACTCCTGCGAGGTTATCTACCGATACATAGCTGTTATAAACATCTGTTGTACCATGTCCTTGTACCTGGCCGATATTGGTCCAGCTGGTGGCATCTATAGAACGTTCTATTTCAAAATAAGCATTGTTTTGCTCTGATGCCGTAGTCCAGTTCAGGTTTACATGACCATTCTGGTATTGTGCTCCGAAAGAAACAAGGGTAACCGGAAGGGCTGCCACGCTAGAACCCGTGGCGATATATACAGTAGTGTGCAAATCTGTACCAATTGCAAGTGATCCACCTGAAATACTATCCTGGGATCCAGCGACACCACCTGAACCGCTTGTAATACCAAGAGCTGTTTTGCCTGCAGTAGTATTCGGTTTCCAATCGACATTTTCAGCATACCTGTATGAAACAAAAGTTGCTGTATGGTCCACTGTTCCAGATTCATCAAAACCACTCCCATCTGCCCATCCGGTTTCGAATGCAAAAGTTTTTGATGTTGTAGCCGGCTGTACTACCCAGGTTTTGTTTACAACAGTGCTAACTGCTCCGCCGCTTTTGTCAGTTACCCCAGTTTTTACCCTTACACTCAATACAGGATTGGTACCTGAAGGTGCAGTGAAAGTAATAGGGGTATAAGATGGTGTCTGGCCAGTTCCTGCAAGGTCATAATTACTAACGGTACCCACAGGGAATAATATGCCTGCATCTGAAGTTGTCAGTTTTAAATATCCACTGGAACTTACATCAGTTACAATTTCACCTGTGGTATAAGTTGTACCATAAATAATTCCCCATGTAATGCCACCTGAACTAATATCCAGATTGTTTCCCTGAAGAACTATATCTCCATCGCCATCAAAATTTAATCGGTTCTTTATAGTTACATCTCCACCTAAAAAGACATCCTGGTTATAAACATCAACAAAGTAAAAAGTCTGTGCATGCGAAATGTTTTGCTGATAAGTAGTTAAATAGTTCGAATTATCTCCTTCCAAATCAAGCTCTTCTGCGTTACCGGCCACATTAAATTTATTTGCTCCCATTGAAAGGTTTCCTACGAGGCGTATATTGGTTGTACCTGTATTTAACTTTCCGTTTCCAGATAAATCAGCATCAATTTCTAAATGCCCGCTGGTGTTTATGCTAACTCCACCAACTGAAGTATTGTCAATGGCTAAATAATCGTACTGATATGAAGATGATCCGGTATTTCCCGGATTTATGGATTGTGCACTTGAACCATTAAGGCTGACAGTAGAGCCAAGATTTGCGCCATCATTTGCCTTAAAACCACTGATAAGCATATCTCCTCCGATTTGAACGATCTGACCCGTTCCATATAAGTTGAGATTACCAAAACCACGTATGGTTCCACCTATGCTCAGGTCAACTCCATTGCCGGTTCCACTGCTGAAATCGAGCGTTGCAGAGGTTCCGCCACCGGTAGTGCTTGGCCCAATTACAGCATTACCTGTAATCGTCAAAACATTACCTGCAGTATAGGATAAAGTTGCGGAAGCATTAATCAATAAACTGTCAATTGTGACAGAAATATTAAGCGTGGGTTCGTTTGTGGCTGAGTTAATTACAGCTGCGTCTGTAGTAGAACCTCCTGAACCCGGGTATCCTGAGCTTGGGGTCCAGTTTCCGGATTGGTTCCAGTCGTTTACATGGCCTGCAGCACCACCCACCCATACATAACGGGTACCGGCTTTTGCTGTGAGGGTCATCAGTGGCCAATCCGTTCAGATCCGCAAAATTGATCTGCTCAAAAACTAAGCCAGGTCGGTTTAAATAAATTGATAAAAACCCGGGTGCATTCGCATCCGGGTTTTTTATTGCCTCAGCTTTTCCAGGTTTATCGTCAGTGGGAGACATCCATATCACATGATAGGATAATGGAATCAATTCAGGAAAGATAAAAATGTACCCAAATAGAAATTTAATTAGTTCATCACTAATTTAATTCAGTTGGTCATATTTAATAGGCGGCAGGATATGGGACTC
>Ga0207032_1087_pt1 | contig 26215 bp, 17 predicted proteins | sample Alteio_BWMinCont_38_FD_153308 | JGI IMG/M metagenome (GOLD analysis project Ga0207032, IMG submission 153308) | Enriched cells from forest soil in Barre Woods Harvard Forest LTER site, Petersham, Massachusetts, United States -... | ecosystem: Environmental > Terrestrial > Soil > Temperate forest >... | reverse complement strand
CGCAAAGCGGTCATCCGCGTACATCCATCCAATTGAACGATTATGTTCTTTCCTCCGTAAATGCGAGCTGGAACCGATACAGCGCATATGCACAGGGAAATATCTTACTGGATAAAGATTACAATTCAAACCTCTATGTTGGCTTAAGAGGCAATTACTGGGATTATAATCATGAAATGCTTCTTAGCCCCAGGGTTCAGTTCAGTTATGAACCAAATGCACCCTATAACCGCAAAATTATCGCCGGGGGCTATGATGATTCTCTGCTGAAAAAACATATTGTGCTGAAAGCTGCGGCAGGCATCTATTCGCAGCCACCTTTTTTCAAAGAACTGTTTGCCCCTGATGGAACACTGGTACCGGGGATCAGGGCTCAGAAATCTTCCCACGTTATCATGAGCCAGGATCTCACTTTCAATATGTGGAACAGACCCTTTAAGTTTACTACTGACCTGTATTACAAATACATGTGGGACCTCATCCCTTACAGCATAGATGATGTGCATATCATTTACCTGGGTAATAATAATGCCACAGGATATGCCGGAGGGGTTGATTTCCAGTTGCACGGCAACCTTGTAAATGAAGAACCTTCCTGGATCAGTCTATCCATCCTTCAAACAGCTGAAAAGGTTAATGGCGGACCGGATTATGCCAGTTTTATCCCGATGCCAACCGACCAGCGTGTTCGTTTTTCCATGTTTTTCCAGGATTATCTTCCGGGTCACCCTACCTATAAAGTACATCTGAATTTTGTTTTCGGAACAGGATTGCCTTTCGGCCCTCCGGGACTTAATTTGTACAAAGACACACTGCGTTTGCCTCCTTACAAAAGGGTGGATATTGGGTTCTCCAAAATGTTGTGGAACGCTTCTAAACAACATACCAACAGTAAATTCATTGGCGCTTTCAAATCCATCTGGCTGAGCCTTGAAGTATTTAACCTATTAAATATTAATAATACGGTCTCTTACTTATGGGTGGAAGATATTGACGGAAACCATTGGGCGGTACCGTCTTATCTTACGGCACGGAGATTGAATTTCTCATTGGAAATGAAGTTTTAGAAAACAATGTGATGATGTGCTAATGTGATGATTTGATAATTGGCTGACGCAAGATTATGCAAATGAGGATATTCATTCTTAAAATAGCGCTGCTCGTATTTTCGGTGAGCTTGTTTGATTCACTTGCCACTAAGAGTGCTGATGATAATATTCACAAAGGACATATCCTTGTTCGTAATGGGCTCTATATGTACCACACTGCCAGTGACGTTTCCAGGAAAACGGGAAAAATACCCTACAATGCAGAAGTACAAATTTTAGAAGAGTCGCAAAAGCAATTCAATTCCGGGATGTTGTCATGCCACTGGCTAAAGATAAGCTATAAAGGTAAAACAGGCTATTGTCCTGAGATGTATTTGTATAAAAACAAGCTACCTGACACAGCAGCGCTTGAACACATCGGAATCTGTGATTTTCTGAAAGTGACCAATAGTGTAAATGAATCTTATTGCATTGAAAAACCGGACTCCATGTCGCTGGTTGATTCCATGTTTATTAAAAACATTTCTATCGCAAACGGATATTATTATATCAGGTTATTGCTCAATGACAAACTCAAAATGTATATGCCTGACAGTTTGAATTCTGATAATTTCAATTATGAAGATAATACCTGTAAACTCATGATCAAAAACACTTTATCAGGAGATCATCAAACCAATAATCTGACTTTAAGTTGGTATTTTGATGGAGGATTATCAGAAGCGACATTTGAACAAACTGATAGAGGCGTATCTGTGAAAATTGGTTATTATCCGGATTGAATTCGTAATTACTTATACACCACCACCTGTCCCTTCCTGTTCTTCAGTACATAAGACCGGATAATCCCATGCAGATCCGGATGGTCGGGTAACAGTTTGATGTTGTCTTTTAGCTGTTCAAAAGTATAGCCTGTTTCTTCTGATTCATCAAAATAGCCATAACCGAGGTATTTGCCATCTTCAACATATACTACCGAACGCTCGTTAGGACTTCTTCCCTCGCCCACAATAGCGAAGTCAGGCTTCCTGTATTTATAGCTGCCTATGGCCTGCAATACCTTGAGATTATATTCTTCAACAGGTTCGGCATTTTTGCAGGCTCCCCTGCATTTTCCTTCATAAAAATTAAGGCAGGCATCACTGGTATCTTCCAGGCCGCATTTCTTCAGGCATAGATTGTATTTGTCTGCCAGTCCCGTCAGGATAGCTTCTGCACTACGTCGGCCACCTACTGCCAGCAATGGTTCTCCTTCCTGTTTTAACAGGCTTACCTTAAAATTGATATATCCATATTCATCCGGTTCCTGGTAAATACCATAGCGGTATTTCTTTCGGCGCTGTGCCGCATTAAAGGGTGGCATCCATCGTTTTATTTCATGAGATTCAAGAAGTAAGGCTACCAACTCACTCCCTGTGACCACATAATCCACACTGAAAATCTTAGGCTTCAAACCGAAATATTTTTCATGGTTCATATCCCCCGAAAAATGACTGATGATTCGATTACGGATATTGGTACTCTTGCCGATATATAGATTTTTGCCGCGCTCATCTTTGAAATAGTAAACGCCGGTCTCTTCCGGCAGGTCATCCAGGAATTCCCTCCTTAAATTAGGAGGCATTATACTCTGGGTTATTTCATCTTTAAGGGACTCAATGATAAATTTTCTGTGATCATTCTGCAGCAGCACATTAAACAATTCAGCTGTAGCCGCACCATCACCAAAAGCCCTGTGCCTGTGCTCGATAGGAATACCCACCTGCTGACATAACCTACCAAGGCTATAGGAAGTCAAACCCGGTAAAATAGTCCTGCTGAGCCTCACCGTATCCAACTGTTTCCGCTGATACCGCAAACCCATTCGCTTAAACTCATTGCTTACAAAAGAATAATCGAAACGAACATTGTGCGCGACGAAAACTCTGCCTTTGGTAATCTCATCAATTTTAGCAGCAACCTCTGCCCATTTGGGTGCTTCGGCAACCATTTCATTCGAGATACCGGTGAGTGCTACAATAAAAGGAGAGATATAAGTCTCGGGGTTGATCAATGTACAATATTGCTCAATGACCCGCTTACCATTATGAATAAAAACAGCAATCTCTGAGATCCTGTCCTTCTTGGGGTTACCTCCCGTACTTTCTATGTCAATGATTGCGTACATTTGAATTGCTCAAGTACAAAAATAGCGAAAAGAATGACGCGTCTTTTACAATTTTAATTTAGCCCGAGTTGAACCATTTTCATTTAAAAGGATATCAATTTTTACACCATTTAAACCTTGATTTGAAACGAATAACCATTCTGATTTTCTTTCTTTTTTCTGCGTTTTGTTCATTTGGGCAAAACAAAAATCTCAATCAAACCGGCAATGCTGACAGCCTTAGGAAGGATTTTATGGTATTGAAACAATCACTTTATGAAAATTATCCATCCTTATACAGATATTCAAGTAAATCGAACACTGATAAACTATTTGACAGTTGTTATACTTCAATAAATGAAACAACTTCTACCATGCAGTCCTACAAAATGATGAAGTTTATTTTGAGTAATCTTCACGATGGTCATCTATATTGTAGTCCACCGCCTGAAGTAAAAGCTTACTTTGAAAAAACTGCCATATTCTGTCCGTTAAAACTCTGGTTTATTCATAACAAGGCATTTGTAATATGGTCACCGGCAAATACTTTGCCCCCCGAAACTGAAATTATTTCAATAAATGGAATCGCTATCAATGATATCAAAAAAGAACTCTTTCGTTACATGACCTCGGACGGTTTTAATGAGTCGCGGAAATATCATGTGATCAATAAAAACTTCAGGTTTTATTATAACATGGTTTATGGGGAATCCCAGGTTTTCAAGGTTGGGTATAAGTCAGAGAACGGAACAATAGCGAAGGTTGATCTTAATGCAATTCCCGGAAAAGAATTTCCAAAAGATTCGGACGTGTCAAACCATTCTAAATTACTCACATTAAAATACATAGACAATATAGCCATCTTAACTATTAACAGTTTCGATAGTCTGACATTAGCGGAATCAAATGAAAATTTTCCTCTCTTTTTGAAGGCATCTTTTGAGGAAATCAGGTATAGAATAACGGATAAACTGATCATTGACCTTCGTGATAATGGGGGCGGCAAAGACTTATATGGTTCTTTGCTGTATGCTTATCTCACAGACCAGAAATTCGCTTATATCAGGTCGTTAACTACTGTAACTAAAAACCTGCCATATAAAGAATTAAATCGCTCAAATTCCTCATACAACAACCTGGATTCTTCCATGTTGGATAGTATCGGTCCGAAACAATATCGGTTAAAGCCAATGGCTCATGATAATCTTAATATAATGAATCCAATGCCATATAACTATCAGGGTGATGTCTGGTTCCTTGTTAATGGCTTAAGTTTTTCAACGACCGCTGAATTTTGTGCGATTGCCGAAGCTAATCATCGTGGTAAATTTATCGGTGAGGAAACCGGCGGTGCTTATGGAGGAAACACCAGTGGGGCCATGATGGATATAAACTTGCCATACTCAAAAATGAATGTCTCATTCGGTTTGATCAGGTATGAAATGAAAATTGATGATAGCCAAAGAGCTGATCGTGGCGTGATGCCATATTATATAATTATGCCAACAATCAAAGAAATTTTAGCGAAAAGGGATGCGCAGATGGATTATGCTCTGGAATTGGCAAAGGATAAAAAATCCCGTTAAATCCGTCCGATTTAACTGTTTTCTAAAAGACACCACATTCGAAGAGAATGTCCGAAAATAAATGATGGATTGGCATTCAAAGCTTGATGCCAATCCATCATCATTAATCCTTATTTACCAAAACTCATCTCAATGCCAACTTTCAGACCAACACTGCTGAAAGGGTCGTAAGATGTTAATTGGGTATTAGCTGAAGCATTGCTGCTTTTTGAAGTTACAAGCGTTTGTGTATCTGCCTTCTGCGCACCATCGAATGCCTGGGTGTTCGTCAATGTACTTGGAGCATAAGTTACATTTCGGTCAAAAAGTTCAACATCCAGCTTCAGATTATCAGAAAGCGGGAACTGTACTCCAAATGCTGCATACCATCCAAAGGCGAGATTCCCTGAGTAGACGTTAATATTTGATCCTGATGGAGCTCCGGTTCCGGATGCAGTAATAGTTTGCGTTTCAGAAGCAACACCAAGTACAATGCCAAACCTGCCATAAGGGTTTATCCCTTCTTTGTGCGCAGAAAGAATCAGATTGGGTGTTATTGCAAAAAGCGATCCCGTCATTTTCTCCGTTCCTGTAATACCTCCGGATACAGTTGTTAGCGTTGTCGGTGTTCCAAAGAGCATATTGAGGTCCAGCCCGGCTCCTATATTGTCGTTGAACATATAATTACCTGCAAGGGCTAAATTAAATCCCTGTCCATAGCTGTAGGGCATTATTTTTGTGTTTCCATTTGCGTCGGTTGTTGCTTGGGTTGCCTGGGTTTCGGAAGGAAATCCATACCCAACATCCAGTCTTGCTGAAAATTGAGCGTTAGCCGTTTGGAAAGTTGCCGCCAATGCAATTGCCGCTAAAACCAGATTTTTTGTTTTCATAATTTATAAGTTTTTTAGTTTAAGGAAAAGAAATTTCGACGGCAAAGCTAAACAGGTTTTAAGTATTACCAAATTGTTAAGAAAAAAATCAAACTATCCTGCTTATGGTGAAATAACCCTTAAATGAATAGCCTCAATGATTATATTTGTACTTTAAATATTTCGATTAACTGCTTCATCCACGAATTCACCAAATCATTAATTCACTAACTTTCCCCCATGTCTGATACTCCTAAAAAACTTTTTCTTCTCGATGCATTCGCACTGATCTACCGCGCGCATTTTGCGTTTATCAAAAACCCGCGAATCACTTCTAAAGGAATGAATACCTCAGCTATTTTTGGTTTTAGCAATAGTTTGAATGAGATTCTTGAAAAAGAAAAACCGAGTCATATCGGAATCGTATATGATACGCCAAAACCCACCTTCAGGCATGAGCAGTTTGAAGCCTATAAGGCGCAGCGCCAGGAACAACCGGAGGATATTACGATTGCTGTTCCCTATATCGTGAGACTGGCAACTGCTATGGGAATCCCAAACCTGATGCTCGATGGATACGAGGCTGATGATGTGATCGGGACATTAGCGAAAAAAGCGGCCAGGGCCGGATTTGAAGTATTTATGATGACTCCCGATAAAGATTTCGGACAACTTGTGGAACCCAATCTGTACCAGTTCCGTCCCGCCTTTATGGGTAATAAAGCTGAAAAACTGGGGGTAGAGCAGATCAAAGAAAAATGGGAAATAAATGATGTATGCCAGGTAATTGATATCCTGGGTTTGATGGGCGACAGCGTGGATAATATTCCCGGGGTACCCGGAGTAGGTGAAAAAACCGCAAAAAAACTAATCCAGGAATATGGAAGCGTCGAAAATCTGTTGGCCAATAAAGATAAAATTCCAGGCAAACTTGGTGAGAACATAAGGAACTTCGCTGACCAGGCCATCATGTCTAAAGAACTGGCTACCATAGATATTAATGTTCCTATTGAGTTTAATGAAGAAGACCTAAGGATTGATGGAGTACATACCGAAGAACTGAGGCATTTATTTGACGAACTGGAATTCAAAGGACTCAAAGAAAAATATTTTGGCGCAGATGGTGCAGCTAAAAGACCTGCCGTATTATCAATGGGCGGATTGTTTGATGCACCTGCTAATCCCACCAAAGTTGAAATAACAGTTGAGACAACTGTCGTAATTGAAGAACAGGAATTAAAGACGATTGAGGATATCCCTCATGATTATAAATATCTGTCCACAATAGAAGAATGTAAAAACCTGGCGGCTTATCTATCCACTTTTAAAGAAGTATGTTTCGATACGGAAACCACAGGGATTGACTCACATACCTGTAATATTGTGGGCTTTTCTTTTGCCGTAAAACCCGGCGAAGCTTTTTATGTCGGCGCACCCGGAAGCCGTGAAGAAGATCTCTTGCTTCTCAATGAATTCAAAGGAATTTTCGAAAGCGAAACGATTGAAAAAATCGGGCAGAATATCAAGTTCGATATTGAGGTATTGAAAAATTACGGTGTTCCGATTAAAGGCCCAATTTATGATACCATGCTGGCGCATTACCTGATTGATGCAGATTCCAGGCATGGCATGGACCTCCTGGCTAATAAATACCTGAATTACAAACCGGTATCCATCACTGAACTCATTGGTAAAAAAGGAAAAGGTCAACTGAATATGGGCGACCTGAAACCGGAAGACATTAAAGATTATGCAAGTGAAGATGCCGATGTTACCCTGCAGCTCAAAGAAAAACTACAGCCTCTTGTGGTTGAAAATAATGCCGATAAACTTTTGAAAGAAGTTGAACTTCCTCTTATCTATGTCCTCGCCGATATGGAAGCCGAAGGCATCAGACTGGATGTGGAAGCATTGCAGAATTATTCCATTCAGCTCAAAGGTGAAATTGAAAGCCTGGAACAATCTGTATATGAGGCCGCAGGAATGAAATTTAACCTGAATAGTCCGGCGCAATTAGGTGAAGTCCTTTTTGTCAAACTCCAGTTGGACGACAAAGCCAAAAAAACTGCAAAATCAAAACAGTTTTCTACAGGGGAAGATGTATTGACTTTATTGGCAGGCAAACATGGCATAGCGCAACATATTCTTGATTACCGTTCCTTACAAAAACTTAAATCCACTTATGTTGATACATTACCTCTATTGATCAACAGAGCTACAGGTCGTATCCATACCAGTTATAACCAGGCAGTGGCTGCTACTGGAAGATTGAGTTCTACAGATCCCAACATGCAGAACATCCCGATCCGTACAGACAAGGGCCGCGAAATACGTAAAGCATTTATTGCCCGAAATGATGATTATACTTTACTTTCAGCGGATTATTCGCAGATCGAATTACGTCTGATCGCAGAGCTGAGTGGCGATGAAGGGATGATCAAAGCATTTCAGGATAAGGTTGATATTCACACCGCTACTTCAGCCAAAGTTTTTGGTGTTCCTTTGGGAGAAGTCACATCTGATATGCGTCGTAAAGCCAAGATGGTGAACTTCGGGATCATCTATGGGATATCGGCATTTGGTTTGTCGCAACGCCTGAATATACCACGTGCCGAAGCGGCAGAGATCATTAAACAATACAACGCCCAATATCCAGGCATCAATGGATACCTGCAAAAGATGATTCATTTTGCACATGATCATGGTTATGTAGAAACGCTCCTGGGCCGTCGCAGATATCTGCGCGACATCAACTCGGCTAATGCCACCCACAGAGGTTTTGCAGAGCGTAATGCCATCAATGCTCCGATACAGGGCACTGCTGCCGACATGATCAAAGTAGCCATGATCAATATTCACAAAGAGCTTGAAAAACGCAACCTCAAAACAAGGATGTTATTACAGGTTCATGATGAGTTGGTCTTTGATGTGTACAAACCGGAACTTGAAGAGGTTAAGGAATTTGTAAGCGATAAAATGAGGCATGCCTTACCCCTACAGATTCCTATAGAAGTAGAAATGGGAAATGGCGTGAACTGGCTGGAAGCGCATTGATCAATTATCAATGATCAGTTAACAATGATCAATGGCTGGCGCACCATTTTGATTTTGATAATTTATATTCTCCATTTGTAGAGACAAGGCATTGCCTTGTCTCTACAACAAATATACTTGTCTTACAAAAAAATAATCTCATCCACTACCCTTTCGCCAAGTTCGGCATTTACTTTTTCTATAATAGAAGTGCGTGAATACAGCATTTCCTGTCGAATGACAGATGAATCAAGTTTTACGTAGAGTTTGCTGCCTTTGATAAATAACTGAAGGGTATGTTTCTGGATCATGTCTCCCACAATACTCCCCCACCGTTCGGTCAGCTGGGCTTCATTCAGCTTTGGCTTGAGTTTGTAAGCATTGAGAAGCTGGTTGATGGCGTCTTTTAAGGATATTTCGTTTGAGCGGGACAAGGATTTTATTTTTAACAAAGATAATTGAAAACAGGATATGAAGGAAACCACCCCCTACCCCCGGGGGCAGGGGGTGGAAAAACAAAAGCCGGTATGCATCCATACCGGCTTTTGATCAAACAATTACAATTCTCTACAAGTATTTATTTCAACAGATTTATTTTCTGAACATTCACGATACCACCTGATTTCAAAGAAGTTCTTGCTGTATAGGTCCCTGCCGGAAGTTCTTCGGTTGATAATTTTGCCTGCCCACCTCTGATTTCGCTTTGGGCTATTTCATTATCATTCATATCATATATACGCATCGTCAGGTCTTCCTGTGCATTCGTGCTGATATTAATATAGTCAGATGCCGGACTGGTATAAATGTTCACATCAGGGTTTGAGTAATAACCAGGGATCAGACTCTTCGTTTTTAATTCAAGGGCTGCCAGTTGTACCGGTTTTGTTATTTTCTTTACCACCAGGATATGAATAAATCTACCTGGTCCCTGGTTCGCAAAAGCTGAGGAAATGAACAGGCCTGTAAAGGCAAGTGATATTAAAATGAGCTTTTTCATGTTCGTCTTTTTTAGTTTGTTTTTTGTTAATTTATCATGAGACGGCGCATGATTCAGAAATGTTACAGAAATAAAGAAAATAAATTTAAAATTACGAAAACAAGAGTTAGACACCACCTCTACGTAAGAATTGTTTACGCAAAGAGCGCAAAGGTTTCGCAAAGGGCGCAAAGAAAAGAACTTGGAATATTAATCAAACCTTATAGCCTTCACCGGCCGAATACGGCTCACAAGGATTGACGGTAGTAACAATGCCATGGAACAAACTAAAAAGGCCCCGGCATTTATAAGAATAATATGCGACCACTGAAAATACACTGGCACTTCAGACAAATAATAGGATTCTTCGGGCAGTTTTATGAGATGGAAATATTTCTGAATAAGCAGCAAGCCTAAACCAAATGCGTTACCTATCGCAAGTCCCAGCCCAATAAGTGACGTACCATTTATAAGGAATATTTTCTGAAGCGCCCAGTTATGCGATCCCAGGGTTTTCAATACGCCGATCATCCTGGTTCTTTCTAATATCATGATCAATAAAGCCGTAACCATATTAATGGTTGCCACCACAGCCATCAATATCAATATCACCCTGATATTGGCATCCAGCAATCCCAGCCAGTCGAATATCTGGGGATAGCGCTGTTTTACGGTTTTGGTATCTATGGATATATCCGTCAATAAACGGACCTGACTGTTAACGGTATCCAATTTGTTGAAATCCTTCAGAAATATCTCATAGCCTCCTACCTGGTTGGGTTTCCAGCTATTTAGTTCTTGTATCTGTTTCAGATCACATAAAATAAATACCTTATCAATTTCCTCGACCCCTGTTTTGTAGATGCCTCTAACGGTAAAATTTCTTGCATCAATTTTATCTTTTATAAAATACATAATTACGCCATCCCCGGGTTTCAGGTTGAGCAATTGAGCCATGGTTTTGGAAATAACGATATCATCAGAACTCGAGGAATCGTTGTATGAAATGGTCTGGCCTTCAAAATATTCGTGCTTGAAAAAGTCCCAGTTGAAATTTTTATCCACGCCCTTCAATACCACACCTTCTATGGAGTTTTCGGATTTTATGATCCCGGGCTTGGTGGCAAACACCTGTACATTAGACACATCCGGTATTTTTCGGATATCGGAAACAAATTTTTTATCCACAGTTACGGGATCATTTTCATATAAAAAATTGCTTTTCATATTGCCCACAACGATGTGTGAGGCAAAAGCGCATATTTTTTCTTTAATTTCGTTCTGGAAACCTATGACGATAGCGTCGGAGATGATCATCACGGCAATACTAAGCGCCACTGCCAAAAGGGCGATGCGGATGATGGCCTTCGAAAAAGACCGGTGCGACTTATAGGATATCCTGCTGGCTATGAAAAATTCAAACTTCAAAACAACAACTGTATTTGGTACGGCAAAACTAATCATTATAATCGCAGTTTTTCTGGGTACCACTACAGAAGGATTTTGCCAGCTCAGTCCCGGTGACGCGCAAATGCAGGAATATCTTCCTTTGCTTAAAGAAAAGCGGGTAGCCCTTGTGGTCAATCAGACTTCAGTTATTGGGAAAACTGCATTGGTTGACAGCCTGATGGCCTTGAACATTAATGTCAAAAAAATATTTGCCCCGGAACATGGTTTCAGGGGAACAGCTGAAGCAGGTGCCAAAATTGCAGATACCATTGATAAAAAAACAGGTCTTCCTGTCATTTCATTATATGGAAATCATACCAAGCCTAATTCAGGAGATCTGGCTGATGTTGATTTGGTTGTATATGATATCCAGGATGTTGGAGTCCGGTTTTTTACCTATATATCTACACTACATTACGTGATGGAGGCCTGTGCCGAAAACAAGAAAGAACTTATAGTTCTCGACAGGCCGAACCCCAATGGTTTTTATGTTGACGGTCCTGTATTGGAAAAACCTTTTATATCTTTTGTGGGCATGGACGCTGTTCCTGTTGTTTACGGAATGACCTGTGGAGAATACGCTGAAATGCTGAACGGTGAAGGCTGGCTGAAAAAAGGTGAAACGTGCAAACTACATGTAATAAAAGTGACGGGCTACACCCACAAAACGCAATGCGTTTTGACCATAGCTCCTTCTCCTAACCTCGCCACGATGGCTGCTATTTATTTGTATCCTTCACTTGGGCTTTTTGAAGGAACCAATGTGAGTGTCGGCAGAGGAACCAGCATGCCTTTTGAGCTGATCGGCAAACCAGGATTTCTTGAAAGTGATACCGAATTTACCCCGCATCCCATACCCGGAAAAGCAGAAAACCCTATGTATAACGGTCAGTTGTGCAAGGGGGTACACCTGACACGTTTTGCAAATGATTTTGTCAAAAACAGCAACCAGATCTATCTTTTCTGGCTCTGCGGATTGTATAAAGATGAAACGAATAAGGATAAATTCTTTATGCCTTTTTTCGATAAGCTGGCCGGTACCGATGTTCTGAGAAAACAGATTCAACAGGGAATGAGTCCTGACGACATCCGCAAATCCTGGAAACCCGGACTAGATGCTTTTAAAAAGATCAGGGCAAAGTACTTGCTTTACGAGGATTTTTAAATCACCATTTCTTCCTCATTTACCAGGCCTGATTCATAAGACAATAAAAAAGGGGTTGCTGAGTGAAAGCAACCCCTGGAAAAAAAATATCAAGGAGGATTATTCTTTTATGAAACGGGTTCTATAAGTTCCTGATTGTGTTCTTATATCCATAAAATAAATACCTGAATGCAAGGCACTCACAGGTATATTCATTTCGACAGAACCCTCATTCGTTAACTGGCTGATCGTTTTACCCATCATATCCGTAATAGTTATTCCTGTTATCAGTTCATTTTCTGTATTTACATATATATTGTTTTGCGCAGGGTTTGGATATACCGTGATCTTAGCATTATTAAGATAGACAGGATTGATCCCTGATTTGTATTGGTAAACAAGGATTGAATCACTTACTGGATTAAGTGAAATATTACCCTCATTAGCGCTGATAGATTTGTATTCTACAATAGCCAGGTCAAAAATCTGTTTTACCTCGCGTTTTCCCGCAACATTATCAGGCATATAAATAGAAAGTGCCCCAACTTCACCTGCACCAGAAACGCTGTTATGATCCGTTCTCGAAATACCAATATAGATGATTTTATCTGCTGTATCATTTACCACCAGGTCAATCATGTTTTTATGAATGGTTCCAAGCCATGATTTGGAGAAATCAGCAGTTATGCTTTTAGGATCCAGCATATAATTTCCGTAGCTTATTCCAACTGTCAGTCCATATTCATTATAGGCTTTAATGGCACTTGAACCTAATGAAATAATAGCTGTAACAGAATCACCAGCCTGAACACTATCCTGAGAAAATAATACACTTAATGGCGGATCGGTCGGATTGCCTTTCAAGGCATTTGCAACTTTAGCATGGGTCTTGGAAAAATTCAAAGCAATAGGTTTCAGGTCAGTACTATCTACGATACCATCACCGTTGCAATCGGCAGCTTTGTGGTTGGTACCATTCTGGAATGAACTAATCCAATCCTTACAGGGCTGACCTGTCCAGGCAGTGGTTGCATTCGGGCGGGCTGAACCCAGATCACCATAGGCCACTCCTATATTCAACATATCATTTATGTCAGCCTTACCATCATTATTCGCATCACCCGGCCAAACACAAGTGTTTAAGGTCAGGTAATTTTTATAAGTATAGTTTGTAGTGTCTTTGCTTGATGTACCTGTCCATACTTTTACCGTAACCAATGAATTCTTTGTAGGACAATAGGTTATCACCTGCGTTGTATCACCTGTGCTCCAAAGATATTTCCTGCCGCTTACCGGAGCTTTCATGCCAAGACAGCTGTTTTTGCAGGTTGTGATACTATCCGTTACATTCTGAATTTCATATGCTCCAATGGTTGGGGATATGCTGTTTCTCACCAGTCCTGATATATCATATCTTATTGTACTTATGGCAGTTCCTTTATTAGCCAGGGCTTGATTTCCGGTTTTCAGGGAATTGGATAAATCATAATGAGGATCAATGTTTAAACCGTGTTTTTCGAAGCCTGTTGCTATCTGAAATGATTTAAAGTCAGCATACTTCTTCCCAAAATATCCGAAGGAATCTGTATAATAGTAGTTATTGTAATCAATGGTTCCCCGCATCTTTGTTGAGGTAAAATATATCCCAGATCTCCCGGGTCCATTCTCAATATTATTATCAATTATTGAATTGAATGGTTCATAACTATTGTCTACATAAATGCAAGCGCCAATTCCGGATTCACCTACCGAATCAGTATATATATTATTATCCAATATAGCCAGGTTCTCATATTCATAGTATGCGCCGTCAACGATGCCATATTTGTGTGTGATAATTGTATTATTAACAATGGTATCTGCTGTGGAATCTTCTCCACCTACAACCAAACCTGTATGAGCCAGTATCCTGTTATTCGAAATATAATAACCTTTAGAATCAATTGAAAATCCTGTGTCTACAGTGCGTAGAAATGTATTGTTATTGATCAAAAGGTTTCTGTCTCCAAAGCCGCTGAAGAACATTAAATGTCCATTTGGCAATCCGGAAGAAACTGATGCATTTGATACGATATTATCAGTCACAACTAAATCCTTCACTTCATTCAAAAGCATACTCTCACCCGAACCCTGGAAATTATTATGAGAAATAAAAACACTGTCAGTAGTGTCTGTATCATATTTGATGATACCTGAATTCTGACGAATAGTCTGGAACAAACAATGTGTAATGGTAATATTTGAACCGCCTGTTATGAAAAAACTGGTTGACCCACCCGTATATTTTAAATCAAAACCGATTTTAGATATAACAACATTATGAACATTATTTAACCCAAATATTACATTAGAAAACATGACCTTGGAACTATCAGAAGAAACCGATGTAAGGGTAATGGTATTTGTGGATGAACTTCCCGGAACTGTAGAAAGTGCAATTGTGGCCGGATTGGTAGGCGTTCCACCATAATTATAAATGCTATCAGCCATTTGCAATATTACCGGTCCAACAACACCTTTTCCGTTTGCGGCAAATCCATCAAATCGATCTCCACTGGAAAGGTCTGAAAATGCAGAATTTAAGTCCTTGTAATTTGTAGCAGATGCCGGGAGATTAGGATTTATAGTATAGGTACCCGAAAGTCCCGGTTTTGCATTAATCAATTCGTAAGCACCAATGGTTGGTGCAGTTTTGCTTCGCTGCTTACCAAGAAAGTCTACTGACACAGAGGACAATGGAGTAGCTTTTCCGAGCAATAAAGGATTATCCGATTTCAACGCATTAGTCAGGTGAAAATTCGGATTAATGTTCAGAGAATGCTTATCAAACCCGCTTGCAGACTGCCACGCAGATAGCGTAGTTTCAGGAGAATTATTAATTCTTCCCAAAGAATCTGCACTGTAATAATTATTGTAATCACAAGCAGAAATGTCGGTCTTTTTATCAATTTGTATACAGTTCCTCGTGGCTGCTGGATCTGTCTCCATCGAATTGTTCTCAATATTGATTGAGGATGATTGAGAAATATACAGACAAAGGGGAGCTGAAAAACTATACTGTGTATAAATATTATTGTAGTATATATCGCAATAGGATGTACCACTGATGTTTATACCGGTATTGAAAGAATTGATGATATTGTTAGATATCAGGCCGTGATGGGCTGATGAACAGTTTGTATTAATAATAGCAATCGCTTCTCCAGCATAAATATTGTTCAAACTCAGGCTGTTTAGATTCGTACAACCACTTATATAAATACCTTGCGTAGGCGCACTTCCCCCACCTCCTCCAATGGAATTGTTGTTAATTGTGAAGTGATCCTGAGAATACAAATAAAACCCTGAACTAGTATTAATAACGGTATTATTTTCTATGTCTGTGTATTTTTCATTCGGAGTGGAATTGTTTCCACTGAACATCATGTAAATAGCTTTTATAGTGCTGTTAAATAGATTATTTGTAAAAACTTTGTTGCTATCACTTGATGCAGCATTTTCAACACTATAAATCCCATATGGACCAAAAGTGGAATTGTTGAGAAAGGCACAATGCGTCACGCTTAAATTATTCACCGCACCTGACAGAAATATCCCGGCATAGCTGCCTGGTGAAGCTGAATTAGAGCCAATTCCCGACATATTGAAGGTCAGATCGTTAATAATAATATTTGAAGCCCCTGATACTGTTAATATGTATTCCGGATTTGATGAGGAAAATGATGTTTCTACGATTGCTTTAGAACTATCTCCTGAAGCTGAAGTAAAAGTAACCGTATTAGAGAGGGAACTTCCCTTTATTGCAATGAGAGTATTTTGCTCGTTATATGTTCCATTGGCTACTTCAAAAACAACTGCACCATTCACCCCTTTTCCATTAGCCGTTCCGCCATCATATCTCTTTCCCGAATCAAGGTCGCATATAGCTGAATGAAAATCCTTATAATTGGAAGTTGAGGCCGATTTGCCAGGATCAATCGTATATGTTCCCTTCAGCTGACCAAACCCCTGTTTTGGCGTCAGCAGTCCTGCGAACAATAGAGTCGCAAAACATATTGCGCTACGAGTTGATTTATAAAGAGAAAATAGTCTTTTGGGAGCGTTTCCACAGCCCGGGAGTGAATCCGTCAGTGGGTGATTTTTTAGTGCTTTCATGATTTTAAAAATCTAAGTTACGTAAAATGTTAAAATTGACGATACGAAGATTGGAAGAAAACAAGGCCTGAAAAAATACATATTCATCGTGTTCTCAATTCAAATTTATTCATATATTTGAACTTATAATATATTATATATCTAATTTACAAATACATACAATAATTTTTTCATGATTTTTTATGTAATTCTCAATATTTTATCCCATGCATAAAAGCAAACTCATCCGAACCCTCAGGAAACTCAGTGAGGACGAACTTGACTCCTTCAAACGATTTGTTTCTTCACCGTATTTCAATAATAGCAAAGATATTATTGCCTTGCTGAACATGATTTATACAGATGAATTGATACATAAAAGCCAGATCGATAATGAAAAGGTTTTGAAAAAACTATTCCCAGGGAAATCGCTTGAAATCCGCAGGCTCACCGATCTTTTGTATGCACTTACAAATCTTCTTGAAGAATATTTATCCATTGATGGATACCGCCAAAACAGGTTTCAGCAAAAGCTCAAATTAATGACCCTTGTTTATGAAAAAGACCTTGATGCTTTGGTAAACGGGGTAGAAAAAGACATGGATCAGCTTCATGATCAAAGCCCGGTTCGTGACAGCAATTATTTTTACGAAACTTATATGTTGTACTCTGAAAGGGACTATGGATTCAGGCTGCATGGCTCTATATCAGGCAATGAAAGCCTTCAGATCAAATCCGATCAACTGGATCTGTTTTTCATGGCACAAAAGCTGAAAGACGCCTGCGAAATGATAAACCGAAGCCGGATTTTATCAGTAGAATACGATCTTACCATGTTGGATATCATAGTACCATACCTTCAATTACATCCCGAACGATACGGAAACTATCCCGCTATCCAGATATACCTAAATATGTACTTAATGCTTACAAGCGAAGGACATGAAATATACTTTTTTCAACTCAAAAAACTTGCCCAGGAAAATGAAGCAAATTTCATTATTGAAGAACTACGGTCTATTTATGGATATGCCCAAAATTATTGCATCCGTCGCCTGAACCAGGGAGATACCGATTATCTATACCAGCTTTATGAAATATATAAGCATATCCTGAATAACGGACTCGTGTTCGCTGACAATAAAAATATGCAATGGGAATTTAAAAATTTTGTCTCCATTGGACTGCGCTTGAAAGAGTATGACTGGACTTTCAAAATCATTAATATTTTTAAAGATAAGCTGCCGGAAGATGTACGACAGAATTCTTACACTTATAACCTGGCGAATTATTATTACGAATCGGGTGACTATAAAAAAGCAACAAAACTGCTTAACTCTGTGGAGTTTACAGATATCTATTATAACCTGGATTCCAAGGCCATGCTCCTTAAAATCTATTATACACTTGAAGAAGATGAAAGTTTTTATGCCCTGGTTTCGGCATTCGGTATTTATCTGCGACGTAATAAACTGATTTCAAAAGATAATGCTGAGGTATATAACAACCTGATTCGTTTCGCAAAAAAAGCATTCCTGTTAAAATCCAAACTACCATACGAACGAGGAAAAAATTATGAAAAGAACCTGTCCCGGCTCAGGCAAACAATAAGTAAAACAAAAAACATAGCGAATGTCAACTGGCTCCAGGATGTAGTTTCTGAGCTGGAAATCAGGAAATAAACATAGATTATGGTAATGTCGTTACAAAACCGTTTTTAAAATTGATGCTGTTGTCCCATCCTGTGTACTGAACCTGCCAGACAAAAACATCATTCGAAGGCTGGCCGTTTTTATACATCCCATCCCACTGCTTATGACGATCATCAGTACTCCATATAAATTCTCCCCATCTATTAAAAACATTCATCTGAAAATCCTTGACAAATACAGGCACAAAGCCCCATTTATCATTAATATTGTCCCTGTTAGGCGTGAAAGCATTGGGTACGTAGAGAATTGGCTTCTGAACAATTCTTATTTCATTTGAAACACTTTTGGCTGAATTGGAATCTGCTCCCGAAAATGCAACAATATGATACCAGTAAACGCCTTCATCATAATTCAATGTATCATCTTTAAAGTTCACAACTCCAGACTGTGTTGTACCTACGACACGATCAGGTATTACAGGATCATGCCTGATGATCTCATATTTATAAACGCCATTGGTCCAGGTCTGATACGGGTTCCATGCCAAATCATTTTCAAAAGGAATCGAGCTCCCTTTCAATACAATAGAACAGCCATAATTGCCATCAGGACTTACCAGCCCACATTGATCTACGGATAATATTTTGTAAGAATAACTTGTGGTCTGCACATTGACATTTGAATCCAGGAAACTTGTGTCTTTGATATCGGTGAACATCCGGTAGAATTCAAACTGGGTATTCGGATCATTCCCTTCTTTGCGATATACAAAATAGGAATGGAAACTGGTATTGGGATACTTGTTCCATAATACCCTAACGGATTTATTGTTCTCAACGGAAACTGAGAAAACATTAATAGCATTCGGAATAGAATCCTTTTCCGGAATTGTATAAGCCACCCTTCCTGTATCATTAGCATCCCCGCATTGACTATATGAATAAAGAAAATATCCATAGTTCACATTTAAGTTATCAGGTGCATTAGGATCCGTAAATTCTCCCGGCACGAGCCCACTTCCATCCGCCATCACAGAATCAGTTCCATTCGGAAATATCTTAACCAGTTTTACACCTCCCAGATTTTTTGTCGGGGGTATCGCCGTCCATCTTATCTGCACGGTATTATTATTAATATGCTCAATACAGAACATATCGGGAACCGGAGGGAGCGGTGGTTTTCTGATTACTATTTTAATATAATGCGTAACAGTTCTGGGCACAGGGCAGCTGTTGTTACGGGCGAAAACAGAAACCACAATTGTATCACCGAGATACTGGTTGCATAAAACAGGCCATTTTAAAGCACCGGTAATTTGACCAAGACCTGAATCTGCGACAAATATTGCGGGAGGGTTAACAATCTTAAAGTTAAGAATATTTCCATCGGCATGGGCATATACAGAATCACCCTGGGGATCCTTAATGGTAAATTTATAATTAATGGTGTCACCAAGGTTGGTAACCAATAAGGTGTCCTTCATTTGAGGCGCAAAATTTGCAGAGTTCAGATCGATTTTAAACATAGCATTATTACATCCGCCACCCTGACCAACCGAAGTGGGGAAAGCTCTTCTTCCATTATTTTTGCGGCTCCATGCACCCGGAGTTGTCGGAAAATCTGAATAACCTCCACAACCTCCGCAAACTGATTGATATACGATTCCGTTCCTGTCGAATCTGCTTGTCCCTCCATCCACATGTTCTTCGCTGTTTGAGCTTAATCCACCGAAATAAGTCCCGTACACGAGGTTAGACATATTTTTAGACAGGATGATCAGGTAAAAATTAGAACCGTTTGTTTTAGTCTGAAAAGCATCCGGCGTTAGAGGCATGCCGAAAGTAGTGCCGGTATCATTCCGATAATAAAAATTTACCACCCCACCCCAGCCAGATACATAAACCCGGCCGCACAGATCGACCAGAAATGCCGAAGGCGATAGATTAATATGACCTGAACCCGAACCAAAAATAGTTGAACGGGTTATTTTTGTAAGATTGTTATCAAGCTGGGCTATATACTGCTTGCTGTTAGCATTGCTGAAAACAGTTCCAATTACAGGGAAATTACCTAATGACTGCCCGGTGACATAAACCTGATCGTTACCATCGGTTTGTACCAGGTAGCTCTGGTCATACGAATTTGTACCTATATATGTCGAAGCAAGCGTTTTCTTCCCGTCAGGACTTATTTTTACGAGAAAACCATCAATTCCTCCATTATAAGTTGGCGAATATGTTCCAAATGTTGTCGGGAAATTGGTACTTTGAGTACCACCACAAACAAAAATGTTCTGTTTACTGTCCAGATGAATTCCATAGGCTGCATCCTGATCGGAACCGCCAAGGAAACTCATCCAGTCTAACTTTTTAAGATCAGGAGATAATTTCATAACCAATCCATCCTGAACACCACCGAATTTTGATTGAAACGGAGTTTTCGTTATCAAATCCTGTGATTGTGTGCATGAAGCTACAAGTATGTCATCAGAATCATCTACAATAACTTCTCCTCTGTAAGCATCACCATAATTATAGGATAAAGGACCAGTGGGCTCATTATATGGCTGGTTTCCATTAAATCCATCTCTGCCGCTCCCGCCGATGTATGTGGAAGCAATCAATTTTGATCCATCTTCAGAGAATATCGTGATATAAATATCTCCCTGTCCATGGTAGACTGTATCATATGCTCCTGATGTTACGGGAAAATCCGAACTGGCCGTTGTACCGAAAACGATAAGTTCATCCTTGCTGTTTACGATCATACTATGGGGCTGCTCATTGTTTTTACCTCCGAGGTAAGTACACCAGATCAATTTGGTTCCATCCGGGGAATACTTCAAAATGCCAACATCACGTCCATATTCCTGCATATAACCATTTGCATCATAGGTAGTACTGCCCCCAGCATATTTGACCTGGAAAGCACCGGTCGTAGTTGGATATCCTGGCGCATAAACGGTACCACCTGAAAAGCCATTGCCAGCTGGATTGAAGGTTCCCGTAAATCCAAAATTATCAGCCTTAGAACCTGAAAATGTGGAAAAAATAACAATCGGATCAATTGTCAGCGTATCATGCGGGCTATAATTCTGAACATTAAAACCCACAAGATTTGACTCAAGCATGGTATAACTGGCACTCAGTTCGTGATATACCGTTGTTTTTGATAAAAACTTCGATTTATACTGGTAGGCAAAAGGCGGTTGCTCCACAATATTTATCATATGCGAATTGACCCTTAGTGTGTCGCTTTCGTCAACATTTGTGCTGTCTGCCCCAAGATATCGGAGTTTAATAAGGTCCGGATCTGCACCCGGATGTACAATAAAACTGTATTTGACCCCGTCTCCGCTTGTTTGAATAACCAGGTCAATGCCCTGCCAGAGGTTGTTCATGGTTACCTGGTCAGTACCATGTACTTTTCCAACCCATTTTGACCTGTCGTTGCCAATAAAATAATTATAATATTCTTCGCTTGTGTCCCCGCTGGAACTAACGGATGTTGGTCCTGTACTTCCCTCAAACTGTACCCTGAAGACCTGGTTTTGAATGATGGCGCTTTTTTTAAAATTATGCCAAACCTGGTGCAAAGAATCCTGATCGAAGAAAAAATAAGTAATCTGATTGTTTTCAAGGAAAAATTCACCGCTGGGTAAATCTGCCTTATAAAGGATGTTGGAAGCCCATTGCCCGTTATTCGGAATAAATTTTGTACCTGCATCTGCAACGAAAGAACACAAAATCCCAACCACAGTCATCATCAACACCTCCCGGAAATACCTGATAATCCTTCTGTTGCTGCGTAGCATTACTGTAGGCGACATTTAATTGGTTCAACGATGATAAAGCAAAATCCAAGCCGATCCATAGTATTTTATGGCCTGTTCTACCGCAATTTACGGTTTATTAATATAACTTGTATAACGAAGTAAATTGAGTTTTGGTTGCCTTGTCCGATCATTAAATATAAAAAAGGAACGCTCAGAATATCAGTAATACCTATATTGCATCAACAAAAGAACCGGATATGAAAATTTTTGTCGCCCTTATTTGTTTTTCTCTTTTCAGCCTGGTTTCAGCCGATGTAGCCCTTGCTCAAAACAACGAACAGAAAAATTTTGCAAAGGATTCAACACCCATTGAAAACCTGGATTACCATTTGTCAAAAGCCCAGTTTATGTATTATTATGGCTTAGATGATACAGCCAGGGCCATTATTAATATGTTTTATAGGAAACGTGGTATTGGCATACTTGATTTTTTTGTTTATCCGATAGCCGCTTCAGCGGTTGGAGATGCCGCAGCAGGCATTGGTGCCGCAATGGTTTATTCGAGTGCTGCAGCAAGTGCACTTATCTATGGAGGTGCAGCCCTATCATTAATTGGGCTTTATGCGATACCAATTTATTACCTTATTCAAAGATCAAATTATTCACGACAAAAATTGATTTACGTGCTTGCAGGACGAGAACGCGGAATGGGAATCCCATACAATACCTTGAATAATCTCATAGGTCTTGATTTTCAGTGAGTAATCTTTTGAAGGACTTCCTTGTTATTTTAATCCGGCTCTGACTTCTTTAACTTCTTCAGGCCTAACTTTTGTGCCATTATTTCCAAAACTGGCATAGACATAAGTGAGTACATGAGCTATTTCTTCGTCACTGAGTTGTTGGGGAGGCATGATGTTATTATATGGTAATCCATTTACAATAATAGAACCTGTTTTACCTTTAATGACCTGAATAATGGCAGCCGTCTTACTACGCACCAGGAAATCTGAATTTGCCAGAGGCGGGAAAGTATTGGCTATGCCTTTTCCATCGGACAGGTGGCACGCAGTACAAGTTCGGGCATACACTTCCTTGCCCTTGTCAAAATCGCTGCCATTTGACGCTGTTTTAGGCGTTCCGTTATTGCATGAATCGAAAACAAATGCAAAAACAAACACCAATCCCGAAAAAATTTTATTTCTACCCGGCATCTATCGTATTATCTCCTGTCAAAAATAGGATTTCTAAAATTCCCCTTCTTTAAAAAATGAGAGAATTTGAAATAATATCAGAACAGGAACGCAAAATGTCAAAATCTCAGCAACTTTGCCGGAATATTCAGTTCTTAAATTTCAATAAACAAATTGCTGCTTATTTCTGGTTTATGAATGCTATTACAAATACAAAACCCATCGTAACCTGGCTTTTCGCGGGTTGTTTTCTTATTTTTTCAATGGTTATTCTGGGTGGTATTACCCGGCTTACAGGCTCAGGTCTTTCTATTACCGAATGGGATGTCATTATGGGAACCATACCACCCATGAACCAGGACGATTGGAATATTGCCTTTGATAAATACAAACAGTCGCCTCAATATCAAAAAGTAAATACAGGCATGGATGTAGAACAGTTTAAATCCATCTTTTACTGGGAATATTTTCATCGCCTGGTAGGTAGGTTGCTTGGCGTGGTATTTATCATTCCTTTCCTTTATTTTCTGATCAATAAAATGCTGAACAGGGTATTAATACGCCGCCTGATTATCGTTTTCTTATTGGGAGGACTCCAAGGTTTCCTCGGCTGGTACATGGTAGAAAGCGGACTGATCAATAATCCACATGTGAGCCATTACCGGCTTGCTTTGCACCTTATCACCGCATTTATAACTTTCGGCTATACCCTATGGATTGCCTTGGACCTGATCTACCAGGATAAAAAAACAAATACAACTTCCGTCAGCAAGCTTTTTAGAAATCTTGTCCTGATTATTTCAGTACTTGTGATCATTCAAATTATTTATGGGGCATTCACAGCCGGACTTCATGGAGGCAAGGTTTACAATACTTTCCCAAAAATGGGTGATGAATGGTTCCCGTCTACTATAGTGGCCATGACCCCACTATGGACTAATTTTTTTGAAAATTTTATCGGCGTCCAATTCATTCACAGATACCTGGGTACATTACTTGTGCTGCTGGGTTTTGGCCTGGTATATTTATACAGAAAACAACCTTTGCCAGAGCTTAGCAGCCCCGTATTGTTTTTTATCCTGGCTCTGGTTGTTCAGTTTACTTTAGGTGTAACAACACTGCTATATGCCGCACCTATAACCCTTGCGGCCCTTCACCAGATAGGAGGATTTGTTTTATTCAGTTCCATCGTATTTTTAGCCAACAGAACTTTTGCAAAATAATGTTTTTCGAGTAGAAATTATTCCACCACAAATTTCTGGCTGAATATCGTTTGACCTGAACCAATTGATAATAAATATATCCCGGGCTTCAAAGGACTGGTTGAAAATGTAAACATATTTTTGCCGGCCTGCACTTTTTCACGTAACAGACTGGTAATCAACTTTCCTTGTATATCATAGATCCTGAAATCGCAATAGGCTTCGCCCGGACTTGTAAAAACAACATTTATGGGCTTATAATTATTGGCAGGCACAGGATACAAAGAAATATTATCAGTAATAGAAGCCTGCGGAATTATGGATGATTTCGGTAAAAGAGGGCTTTGAATTTCAGATATAATAACATCATGCCTCCCCAACAACTCAGTGACGAAGAAATAGCTCATGTACTCACTTATGTCTATGCCAGTTTTGGAAATAATGGCACCCATCGTTCATTAGCGCTGGAAATTTCTGCATAGCTGGTTCCTGAATAAAGTCTCCGGGAAGGTGAATAACTGCCTCCTTTAAAGAATATGACAGAGTTACCCGGATTGGTGGTATCAGATACATGATCCACAAGTATCAAAGCATCGTCATCACCTGTATTAAGCCCTGCATAGCATATGGAAGGATAGCCAAATTCAAGAGTATCACCAAGGATATCGATAGATAATGATGGGGCCGTACTCACACCAGTAATTGTGCCATGCATGACTCCTGCTTTACCTGCTGATGTAACACTATTACCAACAAACTGTATTTCATCGTTTTCGATAAAGGCATCCAGAACCCTGGCATCATTGGTCTGTAAGGTTCTGTTAATTTTAGTTGTAGAAGGCTGATGCGCACTGGGTGCAACACCATATTTTCCGGTTTTCGAATGCAATAAACTAATAGTCAATGCGGAATTCGGATCACTCATCAAACCGCTAAGTTTCAAAAGAAATATGCTGTCTGTCCCGTTTGAAAAATTCTTATCCGAAATAAAATAACTCTCAGGACCTGTAAGTTTAGATCCTCCCTGCACAGGGCATATATTCCTGATATTAGCTTTATTGTAAACAATACCGCTATGAACTTTGGTCTTCAAAGATCCTCCGCTAAACCCGGCTGTTTTATCAATCTGCCAAATATAATCCTGTTTAAAACCTGCCTGCCAGGTACTGTTGTTGTGCAGGGCATTCAAGGTTAGGAAAAGTTCATTCTGTGTGATTTTAATAGTCGGAAAATCACTCCAGGTTGTATCATTTAAAGGATTGCCTGAAACTTTATATAAGTTCCAGTTTCCGGCAGGGTCGTCAGTCTGAGAAAATCCTATAATTGCGTAAGAATTAGTGTCATATGTGCCATTGAGACAAACCACGATAAAGCGGTCAGCTGCTTCATCATAAATCACTTTTGGGTCATATTTACCTTGAGGCAGTCCAAGACTGGCGCTAAAAGCACCCAAAGAAACATTCTTAATAAGTTTACCCGTTGAGTCATAAACATTCAAAGATGAATTCATGGCGGATAATATTTTCCCGGAATCTGACACAGCAATATTGTTATCATCGGGGATACCGTTATCATAGCTGTTGCCTTCAAAATTGATCAATTCATAGGGTGCTTTCAGGCTACTTCCACCACCCTGTTTGTTCTGAGGTTGTGGAGCTGCAGGAATTGCGTGAACACGGGCCTTAACAGCATTGAGTTCGCTGTCATCTTCTTCAGTTGACATGCCCGGTTTGGGCATTTCGATATTCTGAAGCTTGGGGAAATAATCTTCTTTAATATCCCGAATATTAACGACTCCCGCCCTTGGCGATTCAATTATTAACGTTTTATGTTCTTTTATAACAGTCTGATCCTGGGCAGAAACCAGTTTGCTAAAAACCAGTATAAGAACTATTAAAACCAATAAACACTTATTCATAGATCCAAATTTGAACCAAATATACAGGAATCAGGCCAAAATTGAATTTACGAATAAAAAACAACCATTATTATCGGGATATCTGAACCTTGTACTATTTGCAAAAATAG
>Ga0207032_1077_pt1 | contig 26223 bp, 14 predicted proteins | sample Alteio_BWMinCont_38_FD_153308 | JGI IMG/M metagenome (GOLD analysis project Ga0207032, IMG submission 153308) | Enriched cells from forest soil in Barre Woods Harvard Forest LTER site, Petersham, Massachusetts, United States -... | ecosystem: Environmental > Terrestrial > Soil > Temperate forest >... | reverse complement strand
ACCTATAAGGTAATTGAATTTATACCTCTTTTTATTTGCGTTTTATGCAGGCTGTTACATTTTAAACAAGGGCTTTAAAGCAGCGCGGTTTTTTGTGGTAGGCTATGCCTTTTTGATCATCGGCTTTACTGTCCGGATCTTGCTTTTCCTGGATGTAATATGGGTGCCGTATGGCGTCGCTACCCATTATAGCTTAAGCTTTTGTTTTGTAATCGAAATGGTATTGGTTTCATTCGCCATTGGCGACAGCATCAGGCACCTGAGGCTTAAAAAAGACAACGTGCATAAGCGAATGATAAAGCAACTGCAAATAAATCATGAGCTTAAAGATACCCTGAATAATGAGTTAAGTAATTTGGTAGAGCAGCGTACCAAAGAGCTGCACGAGATGAATATTTTACTGCAGCAGCAGGCCGAAAGTATTTCAACCCTGAATAACCTGCTTGAGCTGGATAACCAGGAACTACAGGTAAGCATTGAAAAGGTAACAAGGGCGCGGGTGATGTCGCTGGATGTTGACTTTACCGAATTCAGCAAGATATACCCCGACCGCGAAACCTGCTTCAAGTTCCTGTCCGAATTAAAGTGGGAACAGGGTTATACTTGCCGCAAATGTGGTAATACAAACTATCTGTCGGGGCATTTACCTTACAGCAGGCGGTGTACCAAATGCCGGTATGAAGAATCTGTAATTGCCTATACCATTTTCCAGAATACCAAAATACCCATCACCAAAAGCTTCTATATGTTGTTCCTTATTTACTCATCAAAAGGCAGTATTACCTCCAATAAGCTGTCAGAGATACTGGATATACGTCAAAGTACCTGCTGGTCTTACCGCGATAAGATAAAAAAGGTACTGGAGGACAGGAAAAAAGAGCTAAAAAATGCCGGAACAGAGGGCTGGAGCAAGCTTGTTTTAGACGAATTTTAGCAAGTTAACTTCCTCATATAAATGACAATACATCAAAAATGAAAGGGCTTTTTGACCGATAATTCACAATTTCACTTTTTATTGCCCCTCCTGAAAAAAAAAGTGAAAAAAAGTGAAAAAAAATTCATTGCGATGTAACCGTATAAATTATTTTCCCCAATCACATTCACTACCTTAATAATACTAGGCTATTGTAACATAAGTATAGTAATTAGCATAATACGTAACCGTATTAGAAATTTTAAAAACCGCTTATACGCGCTCAAATCGCAGTTTTTGCTATTGTTTTTTAAATAAAATGTGCCTTACATTTACATAACCAATTAACAGAACCATTAATAAAACTATGATGAAACTTAAATCAACAGTGTAAAAACTGGTGGATTGCCAATACGCAATCATCCCGCCGGCATCAGCCAATTAGCCGGCAAAAATAAACCTCAATTATTAGTCACTAAATTTTTAAAACATTAGTATGGAGAGAAATTATACGCAACCAATTTTCAAATCCTGTAAACTTTTAGCAAAGCTTGTATTTATACCGGTTTTGATAATTGTATTCAGTGCGTCGCTTTTTGCCCAGGGCGGATCCACAAAAATTACAGGTACAATTAAAGACTCAAAAGGCGAATCGCTTATTGGAGTTAACATTTTATTGAAAGGTACCAAAATTGGTGCCGCTTCAGACATTGACGGCAAATTTTCAATCAATGTGCCCGACCCCAAAATAGCAACTTTAGTTATAAGCTACATAGGCTTTCAACCCAAAGAAATTGTTGTTGGCGAGCAAAGAACAATCAATGTTACCTTAACGGAAAACGAATCGAGCCTCAATGAGGTTGTAGTAACCGGTTACGGTCAAACTGTAAAACGCAGCGACCTGGTTGGTTCAGTGGGAAGCGTTAGCGCAAAACAATTAAAAGAACGCCAGCCAAGTAGTTTGGCTGATGCGCTTGAGGGCCAGATAGCAGGCGTGCAGGCGGTTACCGATGGTGGCGACCCGTTATCTCCGGGTACCATACAGATACGCGGTATGTCGTCATTAAATAGCGGTAACGGCCCGCTGTATGTTATTGACGGTATATTAAATGATGATGCCAGCTTTATAAACCCGCAGGATATCGCAAGTATTGAAGTCTTAAAGGATGCTGCATCGGCGGCCATTTATGGTGTACGCGGTGCTAATGGTGTTATTTTAATTACAACCAAGCAGGGCCAGGATGGCAGGGCCCGCCTAAGCGTAAACTATTACCACCTTTTTGGCAAATTGGCACATAAGCTGCAAACTACATCGGCCCGCGACCTTACTTACTATCGCCGGGTTGAAAATGGTGGTGCAGGTACAGGTGCGGCAGTAAACCCCGACTCGGTAAGTACTTTTGATAATAAAGATAATGATTACCAGGACCTGCTATACAGAACAGGTAACAAAGACAACGTCAACATCAGTATTTCGGGCGGACAAAAAGGCCTGATATATTATGGCAGCGCAAACTTCACAAATGATCAATCGATCATTATTAATAGTTATGCCAGGACCTTTACAACCCTGTTCAATGTTGATTACCAGGCTACAGACCAGTTTAAAATAACGAATCACATTTCGGTAAACTATATAAACGGCAACTCGGTGGATGTTGGGAGTACAGCAAGTACGGTTTTTCAGCGTAATCCATGGGTTTCTTTATACAGGCCGGATGGCTCAATGGCAGGTTATGTCGAATCGAAGAAAAACCCGGTGGCTTATGCGTTGTTAAGCACAAATGTGCCAACAACCTATACCGTACAGGATGATCTTATTGGCAATTACCAGATTTACCCCGACCTGCGTTTCACAGCTTCTGCCAGTGCAAGGCTGGATGATTTTAACCGTCAAACCTTTGTACCTACATCTATCACCTCGGGTGCTTTAGGACCGGATAGCGGCACGTCAAATGTTGATAACAAACTGTTGTATGATTTGCAGGGATTTTTCAACTACAGCAAAACCATTAATAAAGATCATACAATTACTGCTGTATTAGGTGTCAGTCTTGACCATCATAGAGATGACGGTTATAACCTGGCGCTTCAAAATTATTTGAGTGAATCTATACGGGTTTCAAGTGTTGCTACCCTGGTTAATACAGGCATAAACAGCTATTCAACGTATAGCTCAACAGAATCTTTGTTTGCCCGTGCGCAATATGCTTATAGAGACAAATATATTGTTAACGGTACCTTCCGTCGTGACGGTTCATCAAGATTTGGACCCGACAATAAATGGGGAAATTTTGGCGCGGCAGGTTTAGCATGGCGCTTTTCAGCAGAGAAGTTTATGGATTGGTCTAAAAAGGTACTGGACGATGCCAAATTCAGGTATAGTGTAGGTGTATTAGGAAATGATAACCTGACAGATTTTGGATACTCAACCCTGCTTAATTTTGGTGTGGGTACTGTTACTACAAATAGCGGCTCATACAATGGCCAAAATGCGGCATACGTAAGCCCTAACCTGGGTAACCCAACCCTGCATTGGGAAAAAACAACCATTCAGAATTTTGGCCTTGACCTTACCATGTTTGGCGGCAGGTTGATTGTAACGCCCGAGTATTATATCAAATTAACTAACGGCTTATTATCATCTCAAATTTTACCCGAGGAAACCGGTTTAAAATCAGGCGCCATCAATTTGGGTAATATTTCAAATCGTGGTTTTGAATTGACCATCAATGCAACCCCCATCGTTGTCAAGAATTTTACATGGAACATAAACGGCAACGTTACGTTTCAGAATGCGGGCCTGATTACCTATCTTAACCCCACAGCAACTGCCATACAGGGTTCTTATTTAATTAAGCAAGGTGGGCATATCGGTGATTTCTACCTGTTAAAAAATCTGGGCGTTTATCGCTGGGATGTTTCAAATGCTTATGACGGGCAGGGTAATCTGCTAACACCGGTCGGAGTAAATGCCGCAGGTACAACGGCTACAGGATACCTTGAACCTAACGGAACAACTTATACCGGCACCATCCACCAAATGATGAGAAACGGCAAAGTATTAAATGGCGGCAGTACCATTTGGCAGGATACTAATCATGACTTTGTGATTGATGAAAATGACCGCCAGGTATTGGGTAACGCGATACCAAAAACACTGATAGGGGTAAATAACTTTTTCACCTATAAAAACTGGACATTTAACGTATTGTTCAACGCCGCATTTGGCAATAAGGTATACAACTCAATTGCTAACGGTTTAAATGTGGAATCGTCAAACTATACACCTCCAACTGTAGCGGCTATTTACAATTCCTGGATACACCCAGGCGATATTGCCATATATCCTAATATGAGCGGCGCGGTTAAAGATACCTATGGCTCAATTGCAAATGGCGAAAATAGTTTATATCTTGAAAATGGGGCATTTATCAGGCTTGCTAGTGCTAAATTATCATACAACTTGTCAGCCAAACTTATTTCAAAAATAAAGGCAAGGTCGTTTAATGTGTACGCGTATGGTAATAACCTGCTTACCTGGAGTAATTACAGTTGGTACGATCCCGAATTTACTACCACCAACCCACTGCAACCCGGTTTTGATAGTGGAAAATATCCACGTCGCCGTGAAGCAGGTTTAGGTATAAATATTGGATTTTAATTAATACATAATTAAGAATATGAAACGAAATTTAATTATTGCCGCACTGTTTATAATAGCTATAGGCATTGGCAGTTGTAAGAAAAGTATATCACTTAACCCTTCAAGTGGTGTAACTATTGATAATTACTTTAAAACACAAAATGATATTACCGCCAGCTTAGCCGGCATTTATTCTGCCTTCCAGGAAGAAATGGTTGGCAGCGGCAGTGCCAGCGATGAAGGATACGGCGGCAGGTACAACTATTGGGGCGATGCGCGTGGTGATGCTTTTAAAGAATCTACTTACGCAACCTATAGCGTAGTAGAAATGGCCCATAACACTTTAGAGTTCACTAATTCGGCTGCAGATTGGGCCGGGTTATATAAGGTTATCAGTCGTACTAATTTAGCTATTCAATATTACCCGCAGGTACCTGCAACTGACCCTAACGTTACGACAACAATTTTAAATAACTCGTTAGCCCAGGCGTATGCCATGCGCGCCGAGAGCTATTTTTACATTGTTAGGGTTTGGGGTGATGCGCCTGAGTGGACAACAGCTTACCTGGATATCACAAAATCAGGAAGTAAAGCGCGTACCAAGCAATTGAGCTTAATTGATTCATTGATTATACCCGATCTGACAAAAGCATATTCATTGATCCAAAAAAGTCAAACACCTACGGTATGGTACGTTGGCGAAGGTGCTATTTGCGCTACGCTGGCTGATGTGTACATGTGGAGAGCTTCATTAACAGGCGGCGGCGGTGTCACTGATTATCAAAACGCAATTACCTGGTATAATAAACTTTTTGCAGCTAAGGGCCCAACCGGCGTAGTATACGGAACAGCAGGAACCCCAACGCTTGAAACAGCGGCAAACTGGAAGAATGTTTTCATCAACCCTACACAATCTGCCGAACCTATTTGGAGCATTTTTTGGGATTATACCATTAACGGATGTGCTTGTATTCCCGTATTTGTTGGCTTAAGCAATAATTATATGCAGCTGGACCCGAATTTCCAGGCTACATGGAAAAAACAATACAAGGTGGACATGCGGGTAGCCAAATCAATTGATACCTTAAATACTTTAAACCACATTAACTTATTATATAAATATTATAACCTGATACCAAACGCTACCGGTATAACCCCGGTTGCGGGTAACCTTAACTTTAATGTTTATTTACCCATGTATCGCATGAGTGATGTGACGTTAGAATATGCTGAAGCAAGTGCGCAAACCGGTGATCTGGCAACAGCGTTAAAGTATCTTAACCTGATACACCAAAGGGCAGGCTATCCTGCGTATACCGCTACACAACTGTCGTCAAGCAGCACCATGATAGATGCTATTTTGCAGGAAGAACAATTAGAACTGTTGGGCGAAGGCAAGCGTTGGTTTGAACTGGTACGTACCAACCGGGTACATACTATTATGGACCAGATTTTAAACTTGCGCAATGGCGTTACCGATCCGATAACCGGGATAACTACACCTGCTACTACAGGTTTTATTGATGCGCCAAACAGGTATTACTGGCCGGTAAGCCAAAGCGCGCTGAATGCTAATACATTATTAAAACAAAATCCAGGATATTAATTATGAAAAAGATAAATATTGTCTCGATAATGATCATAGCGGCATGCTTGAGTTTATCCTTCATGTTTTCAAGCTGTTTGAAGCTGCAAAAGGATTTTAACAGGACCACAAATGTGGATACCCTTGATGCCCACGTATATACAACAGCCTGGGGCTATATTAAAAAACGGGCTTATGGAAGCGCAACCGATACCATATTCCGCAGGTTTTATGATGCTATAATATATTCGGGTATTGATACCAATGAATATATTAAGCCAAACCGTACGTATATTTTGCTGTCAAACAGCGAAATAACTACAGCAAGTACTGGTTTTTGGGCAAAGGTAACTATTAATGGCGCCGCAGCTAAAAGTTGGAAAAGCTATTCAGCGGCCGACGTGAAAGCCTACCTGCAATATTTAATCGCGCAGGGGCTGTATTCGCATTACGGCCTCAAGTTGGCAGATGTCACCTTTACAACGCTTACACCTTTAGGGGCATACACTACAAACCCAGTTACGTTTAAATTTCCGGGTACTTTTATAACACTTAATTCAAATCCAAATTCAACAATGGTTGTGCATGTTTCCAATGCAAATACGGTAACTAGTCAGCTTGATTATCCAATTGTAATTAATGACGCGATTAATATAACGTCAAGCGATTTAGAAGCAACAAACGGAATCATCCAGGTTGTTAACTCAGGTAATAGTGTTATAACGCCATTTATCCCTTAATAAATTTGCAACGTGTTATTACAGTTATGCCTAACTGTAATAACACGTTTTTTTTTAAACTCATTGTAATAATCAATAGTCAGTTTGCGGCTTTCAACCTCACTTATTTCTTAATAAACTAAATAAACAGGCGTTTAAATAAATACTGCCCTATAATTATATGTTATCAAAAAAAATATTAGCCCTGTTTTGCTTAGTAAATATGAGCTGTTCTGTTTTTTCGCAGCAGCAATCGACTAATTCTGCCGACATTGAAAAAAAGATAGATGTATTAATGGCAAAAATGACTCTCGAAGAAAAAGTGGGTCAGCTGAATCAATTTACAGGCGACAGGAACGCTACAGGGCCGGTAACAGCAAATAGTTCAAAATACGACGATATTAAAGCGGGTAAGGTTGGGGCAATGCTCAATGTTCGTGGAGCGGCGGATACCCGGATGGTTCAGGAAATAGCCATGCAATCCCGGCTTAAAATTCCATTATTGTTTGGGCTGGATGTTATTCATGGCTATCGCACTACTTTCCCCATACCTTTAGCCGAGGCCGCCAGTTGGGACATGGATGCAATTGAATTATCGGCCCGTACGGCCGCTACCGAGGCTGCCGCCTCTGGTATACACTGGACATTTGCCCCCATGGTCGATATCTCGCGCGACCCCCGCTGGGGCCGGGTGATGGAAGGCGCCGGTGAAGACCCTTACCTCGGATCGCTGATTGCCCGTGCACGTGTAAAAGGTTTCCAGGGAAAAGGTTTAGGTAATACAGACGCGGTTATGGCTTGCGTTAAACATTTTGCTGCCTATGGCGCGGCAATAGCGGGACGTGACTATAATACCGTTGACATGAGCGAACATACTTTATGGGAGACCTATTTACCACCTTTTAAAGCCGCGCTTGATGCAGGTGCCGCTACTTTTATGAACTCATTTAATGAGTTTAACGGTGTGCCCGCTACAGGTAATAGCTATTTGCAGCGTGATATTTTAAAAAACAAATGGGGCTTTACCGGCTTCGTTGTAAGCGATTGGGGTTCTATTGCTGAAATGGTGCCTCACGGATATGCGAAAAACAATTATGAAGCAGCGCGATTGGCCATCACCGCCGGGTCAGACATGGATCTGGAGGGCTATGTTTATACGGCTAATCTTAAAAAACTGGTAGAAGATAAAAAAGTATCTATTGATTTAATAAATGATGCAGTTAGGCGTGTCTTGCGCAAAAAATTCGAGATGGGATTATTTGATGATCCTTACCGTTTCAGTAATCCCGAAAGAGAAAAAAAGGTACTGGAAAATCCTGGAAACAAATTGGCAGCACGCTCAGTAGCCGAAAAAAGTATAGTATTACTTAAAAACCACGATTATTTACTTCCATTATCAAAAACGGTAAGGTCAATAGCTGTTATTGGTCCGTTGGGTAAATCAAATATCGATATGCAGGGTGCCTGGAGTGTGAAATGGGATAACGATCATTTGGTGTCTTTATATGAAGGGCTTCAAAATAAAGTTGGATCCAATACAAAATTAACCTACGCCCAGGGTTGCGGAATTACAGACACCTCAAAAAAGGGTTTTACAGAAGCAATTAAAACAGCCAACAATGCCGACGTGGTAATAGTTGCAGTAGGCGAATCGGCCGATATGACCGGCGAGGCGAAGAGCCGGGCCAGTTTACATTTGCCCGGTGTGCAGGAGAGCCTGATAAAGGCATTGAAAGCCACTGGTAAGCCGTTAGTTGTTTTGGTGATGGCTGGCCGCCCATTAATATTTAATTGGACTGCGGGCCATGCTAACGCTATTTTATACACCTGGTGGCTGGGCAGTGAAGCCGGTAATGCAATGGCTGATGTGATTTTTGGCGATTACGATCCTTCAGCAAAGCTCCCCATGTCATTCCCTCGGGCCGAAGGGCAAATCCCTGTATTCTACAATGCTAAAAATACGGGCCGCCCCGTACGTAACAAAGCCGACCTGGTTTACAAATCAGCCTATATTGATTTGCCCAATAGTCCTGAATTTGCTTTTGGATATGGTTTAAGCTACACCACATTTTCAATAACCGACCTAAAATTGAGCAATAAAAAAATAACTCAGGATGGTAAGATACAAGTTACCTGCATGCTCAAAAATACAGGTAAATATGCCGGGGCCGAAGTTGTTCAGCTATATATCCATGATAAGGTAGCAAGCGTAACCAGGCCCGTTAAAGAGTTGAAGGATTTTCAAAAGATATTTTTAAAGCCCGGCGAAAGCAGGGAAGTGAACTTTACAATAGATAAAGAGAAACTCTCTTTTTACAATCAACAACTGGAATGGGTTACCGAGCCGGGTAATTTTAGCCTGATGATCGGTAATTCTTCTGACCATATCCTGCTTAAAGATAATTTCGAGCTTACTAATTAACTAATCATACAAATAGCTGCTACGATGAAAACAAAAATTTTATTACTGTTTATTTTTACCACGATAGGGATAGGTGCAAGGGCACAATACGCCGGTTTATCAAACGAGGAAATCGGGAAGTTAAAAGACTTAATTAAAACTGACCCAACAGCAAAATCCGCCTTCGAGCCATTTCAAACTACAGCCGATAAAGCATTAACAGAACAGCCCAACCCGATTGAGAAAATAACCACCGAAGGTAAGCTGGCTGGTGATCCTGATAAAATAAAGACACTAAAAGCTGTTGAGGATGCGAATAAAATTTACGCGCTGGCGTTAGTATATAAACTCTATAACAACAAAACCTATTTAGACAAGGCCTCCGAATATTTACAGGCGTGGGCAAGGACAAATGAATCAACCGGCGACCCGATTGACGAAACAAGACTGGAAGAGCTGATTGCTGGATATGATATGGTACGAAATGATATTACGCCCGAAAGTAAAAAAGCTGTCGACCATTGGCTGCAGGAAATAGCTGACGGCGAGTTAAATAGCAAATACATGGCGCCCGGCAAGGGAACTGCCATAAACAACTGGAACTCGCACCGCATAAAAATTATGGCGATGATAGCTTATACATTGCACAATGATAAATTTGGTAAGATCGTTCAAAATGAACTCACCAAACAAATAGCCATAAATTTATACCCCGATGGTAACGGCTATGATTTTACAGAGCGCGATGCACTCCATTACCACATTTATACGCTGGAACCATTAATTACGGCGGCAATGGTAATATACCGGGCAACAGGTAAAGATTATTTCAATTACGAATCTGAAAAAGGCTCATCCATAAAAAAATCGGTCGACTTTTTAGTACCATTTGTTACCGGCGAGAAAACCCACGGCGAATTTTTAAACAGCCATGTTGCTTTTGACAGGGCCCGCGCAAAAAACGGCGAAAAGGATTACCAGGCCGGTACTTTATTTAAACCACTTTCAGGTATCCATGTTTTGGAACAGGCTGCATATTTTAACAGTAAGTATTTAGCCGCGGTACAGCAGGCAACACCTGCGGGCAGTTCACATAATAACGATTGGGAGCTAATTTTAAATAAAGCGCGCAAACAAATGGGTGGAAATTAAAAACGTATTACATATGTTTGCTTTTAAATTTTAAGATAATGTTATTTACAAAAAACAGGGGATTTAAGATAGCCTTAATCGCTGTCTTGTTAGGTTTAAATACCGGCGCATTCGCACAAAAAATTGATGTTGCCAAACAGTTTAAGTATGCCGAACAGCAAACTACTTACATGCTGGAAGCACTTAAAACTGCCGATACCAGCAAGGGTAAGGTATCACCGCGCACTTTTGAAAACGGCAAGCTTAAGCTGGTTAATTCAAAAGACTGGACCAGCGGCTTTTTCCCCGGCATACTATGGTTTTTATATGATTACACCAAAGACGAAAACTGGAAAAAACAGGCCGAAATATTCACGGCTAAAATTGAACCTGAACAATATAATAAAACCACGCACGACCTGGGTTTCATGATCTATTGCAGTGTGGGCAATGGCTACAGGCTGACCAAAGACGAACATTATAAAAAAGTGATCATCCAGGCTGCTAAATCATTAAGCACACGCTTTAACGCTAAGGCAGGTGTTATCCGCTCATGGGATCATAACCAGGATAAATGGAAATACCCGGTTATTATTGATAACATGATGAACCTGGAACTGTTATTTACAGCAACCAAGTTAACCGGCGACTCCTCGTTCTATAAAATTGCGGTTTCACATGCCAATCACACCATGATTAATCATTTCAGACCTAATTACAGCTCTTACCATGTAGTGGATTATGATCCGGAAACCGGTGCAGTTATCCAAAAAAATACGGCACAAGGTTATAGCGACGCCTCTGCATGGGCTCGCGGACAGGCTTGGGGTTTATACGGCTACACCATATGTTATCGTGAAACCGGCGATAAACGATATTTAGTCCAGGCTCAAAATATTGCTAAATTTATTTTTAATAATCCAACCCTTCCAAAAGATTTGATCCCGTATTGGGATTATGATGACCCGTCTATTCCAAATGCACCACGCGATGTATCTGCAGCAGCTATCATGGCATCAGCATTATATGAGCTGGCAACCTATAGCAGTGGGAATGATTATAAAGAAAAAGCAAATACCATATTGGCCAACTTAAGCGACAACTATAAAGCGCCTTTAAACAGCAATGGCGATTTTATATTGCTCCATAGCACCGGTCATAAGCCCGCCAAAAGCGAAATTGATGTGCCCATTAATTATGCCGATTATTATTATTTGGAAGCGTTGTTAAGAAGCAAAAAATTTGTAAAAAACTAAACCCCATGATATCCCGCAGAAGCTTTATAAAAACATCAGCTATTGCAGGGACAGGACTTGTAGGTGGTTTATACAGCACTAACGTATTGGGCTTTGAAATACCAAAGCCTAATACGGATTTGTATCAATTAAGCGCTTCGCTTATGCAGGATTGGGCTGCCGCATTACTCCGCCTGCAAATTACCGATAAGACACGTACAGATGATTATGGCGGTATCTGGTGCCCGGCTGATAAGGCGGTTCACGGCAGGGTAGGAGATACCATCTACCCATTTTTTTACCTGGCTGATCAAACAAAGGATAGCAAATATATAGATGCATCAGTATTGCTTTACCGCTGGATGGAAAACCGTGTGAGTCAACCAGATGGTTCATGGTTAAACGAACCGGTTAAAGGCTCATGGAAAGGCACAACCGTATTTGCAGCAATTGCAATGGCCGAGGCTTTAAAAAACTATGGCCAGTTAATGGACACCGCCTTTAAAAATGAAATGACTGCCCGCCTAAAAAAGGCCGGCGATTACATTCACACCAACTTCAATATGGATTATGGTAATATCAATTACCCGGTGACGGCTTCGTATGGGTTGTCGTTATTAGGTGAGATATTGGATGTACCACAATTCAAGGTTAGAGGTAAGGAACTGGCGCACCTGGCCCTGCAGTTCATATCAAAAAAAGACAGTTTTTTATATGGCGAGGGTGATCCATTATACCAGGCCAGTAAAAAAGGCTGTTTTTCTGTCGACCTGGGCTATAACGTAGAGGAATCATTACCGTCATTGGTCATGTATGGGTTACTAACTAAGGACGAGGAAGTGCTCGGTGCAGTTACCCGCTGTATGCAAACCCATATGCAATTTATGCTGCCCGATGGTGGTTGGGATAACAGCTGGGGAACCCGTAATTATAAATGGACCTACTGGGGCAGCCGCACTTCCGACGGTTGCCAGTCGGCTTATGCACTAATGGCCAACCGCGATGCGCGATTTTATAAAGTGGCGCTTAAAAATACCCAATTAATGCAGCAATGCACTAAGGATGGTTTATTGTATGGTGGTCCGCATTATATAGCACACCAGGTAACACCATGTGTGCATCATACCTTTTCGCATATCAAGGCTTTAACCACAGTTTTGCAGTATGGCGATCCCCAAACAAAACTAAACCCCGATAAACTTATCCTGCCCCGCGAAGAAAATTATGGCAGCCGCTTCTTTCCGGATATCCAAACCTGGTTAATAGCAAAAGGAAACTATAAGGCTACCATTACCGGCTACGACCGGGAATATAAAAAAACAACCAACGGCCATGCAACCGGAGGCGCACTTACCATGCTCTGGCATAAAAAAACAGGTCCGCTGATGATCGCCAGCATGAACGATTACCAACTATATGAAGCCGGCAATATGCAACCTGATAGCGACCCTTTTTCAATGTCGTTAACCCCCCGAATCGAAATAAAACTAAACGGGTCGATATATAGGAATATTAGTGACCTGGATGCCGCGATAGAAGTTAAGACGGAACACAACCAAATTATTGCGACTACCCATTCCAAATTGGTGGACAAAGATCAGCAAAGCCCTCCATCCGGACCGATAAATTGTACGGTGACTTATTGCTTTGCAGATGAAAAAGTGATTATGAAATTCAGCTATGATAAAAACATACATGCTGATCAGGTCAAAATAATATTCCCTGTAATAGCTAAACAGGAGGAGAAGATCAGCACCATATCCAATCGCGAACTAAGAATAGATAAAAAGCCTTCAGTCGTAAAAATTTCTGCCAATCACCCCATCACACAAATGCCGTCAACCAACGGGCGCGTATTCAATTTTGTACCCGGTTATGAAGCGGTCCCTTTTTGCATTGCACAAAATGATGTGGTTATAGAAGTAGGCGTAGTGTGATCATATAAAAAGGGACATTAAGTTAAGGGAAAGTACATTTTTCAAACCCTCTTTCCGCGTAGCGAAGAGAGGGTTGGCGAGCGAAGCAAAGCCGGGGTGAGTAATAGCCGCGATGCTTAACTTAATGACATGACCCGTTAGGGTCTACCTATTTGTAGAAAAACAACATTATACAAAATATTGCCCCGTCAGGGGCTACCCTTTGCGAATTTGGGTAATTCACATCAAAATAAATTAATCACTTATTTAATTCTCGCAACGCCTCCCTGATATAATTACCCGCCGGTGTTAGCTGGCTGCTTGTCCATCCGCCGGTTTCAGGCGCGCCGGGCATTAATATAGCCGTGGTTTCGGCTTTATCGGTAATATTCCAGTTTGCCCAGCTTAACTTATTTTTTTCCATCCATTGTAACCAAACTTCATTTTCTGGTTTTAAAAATTTCCCATTGCCATTGGCTTCACCAACACCCCATTCGGTAACAAATAATGGTAAGCCATTTTGTATAGCCCTGTCAGCTTTTGCCCGTAAACCGGCCTGGTGATTGGCGTCAGAAGCATAAAAATGAAATGAATAAACAATATTAGTAAACCCGGTAATGGGGTTATTAGCTGCCACGTCCACATCCTGGTCCCAATGCGGGCTTCCCACTATGATAAGGTTCCTGGCATCATATTTCCGTATCTCGGTAATAAGCTGTACAGCATAATTCTTAACCGTATCCCAGCTAACTCGTTCAGGTTCGTTCCAGATTTCATAGATCACATTCGGCACACCACTATATTTTTGAGCCATTTCAGCAAAAAACTGTTTGGATTGTTCCAGGTGCATATGGCTATTATGGTCATGCCAGTCTATCAATACATAAATGCCTTTTTTTATAGCTTCATTAACCAATGTATCTACCAATTTGGTCTGTAAAACAGGTTTTTGCAGATACCCGTTTTGCGGCTGAACAGCCATAGCCACACGGATAATGCTAACTTTAAAATCGGTACTGAGCCAGTCAACTACGGGCGCATTGTAATACTTTTGTCCCGCCCATATGCTCCACGAAAAACTAATTCCCCTTAGTTGTGGCGGCACGCCTTGTTGATTAACAACCTGCCCGTTTTCTACACGCAAGGCTCCGTTTTTTTCAACCGGCGTAACAGCTTGCTGACCAAATAGGGCCACGCTTAAACAACAACTGATGATAATAAACACTATTTTCTTCATCTCATTTTATCCTGTTTTTGTAAAATATATTTCCCATAAACACCCATCCCGGTTATCCTATTTTGAAATAGGGTTTGTTCGCTGTTAAAAAACGCTTTAAAATCATCGGCACTGGCCTGCCCGGGATATGGTGCAAAATATTGTTGAGTATCCGCATTGCGCCACACCATTAAATATGATAAGTTGTATTTGGATAGTATAGGAAGCAACGTTGCTGTCCACCAGTCAGGCTGGGGAACAAGATTATAACCCGTTTCGGCTACCGCAGCTATTTTGTGATGCCGGGTGGCTATATCTTCCGTTAGTGCAACACGTTTTTCAAATTCCTTCGGAAATTTTTGGAGATCCCGGCAATAACTATCAAAGCCTACCACATCCACATACGAGTCGCCGGGATAACGCTCTAAAAATTCCGGTTCCGAATTAAAATCAGCTACCGAATACACGATGAGCAGGTTATGCAGCTTTTTAGTATTGCGCAGGTAATCAACGGTAAAGCACCACAAAGTTTTAAAATCTTCGGCGCTGCACGTGTTTTTGCACCACCAAAACCAATTACCGGTAAGCTCATGAAAAGGTCTGAACAAAATAGGTATGGGTTCACCCTCGTCGCCTTTTAGTTTTTTAAGATACTTGGCTATCCGGTCAAGATAAGCTATATAAGTGCTATGATAGGCCCCGCCCGGTATAATTTGCTTAACCGTATTTATCGACGTATCCCACGCCGTTTTACCATTTACCGGGTTGCTCAAATGCCAGCAAAAAGTATTGATGCCGCCTCGCCGGTACACATCCTTTACAAATTCTTCCTGCTGTTTAAAGGGTATATGATTGATGTCCCTGCTGCTATCCAACTCTAAGCGCGACAGATCCCATCCATACAAAGCCGGGTATGAACCTGTAACACTTTTTACATCCGAGCGGTCCTTATCTCCCCGCCAGCCCACACCATAAGCCAAATCATCGTGATGGCCAAATATTACCCCGGCGCCAATTAAGCGCTGCAAACTGCCATATAACCAGTAAGTTTCTGTAGTAGCCAGCTTATCCGACGGCGCGTACACCTGCCCGTAAACAGTTGTGCAGCATACAACATACAACAACAGGTAAACCGATCCTTTTTTAATCCACATCAGCTTTATTTATTACCGGGTGTTAGGGAGATTTGTTGCTTAGAAACATTCCAGCCGCTTACCGTTACAGCAATATTGTTTCCTAATTTACTCAAAGGCGCGCTCACGCTAATATTCATGTTCTCGTGCGGGGAAAGTGTAAAATAATTAGCCGACCAGTAAGAGGGCATCACCTCATCATTTCCACTGATCAACTGTGGCCTTACAAAAAAGGCGAGTTGGTTAGATGTATTGGTTATCTGCAGGTTATATTTTCGATCACCATTTACAATACCGGCATTGGTACAGGTAACTTTAACTTCGGCTGGTTGCATTTTATTTAGGTCGGTATAGTCCGTTCCCGCGGCCAGCCAATACACATTATGCGATATCATTTTCCCGGCTGCATCAGTTAAATTAAGTACCACAAAGCTTACGCCTTTGGCACTTTTTAAAACTTTTGACAGCGGGATTAATTCTTTGGCCCCGGTTGTTGCCAATATCACCTTTTCGGTTTGACTAAATATCTTTTCCGTATTGATCGTAAATACCTGTGCGGTTGCCGTGAGTTGTGATGTTGCATGATGGGTACGGTTAATTACCGCCACGGTAGAATCATCCAGGTTTAACTGGATGTGTACCGGCTCGCAGGCGTTTTGCATAAAGTAATAACCCGCATTTGGTTCTAAGTACCAATCATATACCTGCCATATCACACTTGGGAAAGCAGCGTTCAGCTTCCATAACATTACTCCGCCGGTTTCATTTATTTTATGATTAGCCGCCTCAAATATTCCCTGGTAACCAATGGCATTCAGCAGTTGCATTTTGTCCGAGAAGTTTTCTAAACCTGTCGGTTCACCATAGCGTTTAATCATTTCCTGGTAATACAGTTCGTAATGACCGTTCCCTGTAGCCGCATCATGATAACCCCAGGTATTATTTAAAGGATAGGGCAGGCTTTTATCCCACGTCAAATTGGTAACAATTTTGGGCAGGGTAGTATATGGCGGCTGCGACGGGATACCCGTTTCATCTTTAAATACCCAATCCTTACCGGCATTGATCAGCCGGTAATATTCATGTGGGTCTTGCCAGGAGTAGGGCCCGCCACTATAAACGCCGGTCGCTTGGTCATCGGGCCACGAGCCTTTAAACCCAGCCGGTAATTTAGCAAAGCCGGATGAACTTGGAATATATGGCCGTGTACCATCCAACACAATAATATTATCACGCATAACGTCATAAAGTTCCCTGCGTGCATGTCCCTCGTTACCGCCGGTCCATACCAGCAAACTCGGGTGATTGCGGATGCGGTAAATCGTGCTTTTTACATTATTGATAAATACATTACCCTCCAACGGCCAGCTGTTCGAGCCCTTAAATTCGCCCTGCGTATCCCCGGTAACCCAAAAATCAGACCATACCATCAGCCCATATTTGTCAGCAGCCTCAAAAAAAGCATCCGGCGGAGTTATCCCCCCTCCCCAAATACGGACCAGGTTTATATTGGCATTCCGGCATAAATGCAGTTCGTTATCAAACCTTGTCGAGTCGCGATTTACCATCATATCCGGCACCCAAGCGCCGCCTACCAAATGCACCCTTTTGCCATTCACATAAAAATCGCGGCGTACAAAGCCGTTTACGGTTGTTGCTTTTGATGTTGTGGTGCGTATGCCAAATACAAATGTGGTATCGTCGGCAATCCCCGTGCTATTTACATATTGCAGGCGGATCCGGTATAAATTAGCCTTGCCATAATTATTGGGCCACCATAAATGCGGTTTGCTAATGACCAGTTGTTTTATAGCCGCCGCATCCATGCTGATCAACGCGGACGTACCCGCCGCTACCGAAATGTTTTTAGCGAACTGTACGGGCAAAGCGCCTGTAAAATTTTCAGGCGAAATAGTCACTTTAAGTTCCCCTTTTTCTGCCGATTGCAGGTGGTTGGTTAAAGTGAGGTTTAACGATAATTTAGCAATATCGGTATCGGGCAGATTGGGTAGGTCGGTTTTTAACTGCGGCCTGCCGATAGTTACCGCACCTGTAGTACGTAAAAATACCGGCTGCCATATCCCCATATTACGGTCGCGGACAGGCGGCATCCAATCCCAGCCTGCCGAAGCCAGCATCGTTACATTTTTACCGATGTCACCTGTTGGTCCGCCATTATCAAAAAATGGCCCCAAAGCTTTTAATTGCTCCTGCGCAGGCAGGCCCGGAAAATCTAAAGGATAAATTTTAACCGCCAGCACATTGGTAGCGCCTGCTTTTATATGTTTGGTTACGTCCAGGTTATACTCGGCAAACATACCTGCCATTTGGGTGGAGTCGGCAATTTGTTTACCATTTAACCATACAGTTGCCCGGTAATTTATGCCTTTAAATATGAGTTGAAATACCCGCCCTTTATCCCCTTCCGGCACCGTAAATTTTGTGCGGTACCAATAAGGTTTTTTCCAGGGGTTAGGGTCATTCGGCAAGAAGCTGTATTGCTCCAGCTTATAATCCTTATTAAACTGGTCGGACGCATCAGGTATCAGCATATTATTCAATCCCAGGTAAGGGTCGGGATAAATATGATTGGCCACTAGGCCCGTAAGCACGGTAGATGGTACCTTAACCGGGAACCAATAGGCTTTTGAGTGGTATTGGAGGGTAGATAGTTCTTCGCCAGAATTATCGATCAATGCAGACGATTGCAGGTCAAAGTTTACGAGTTTGACCTGTTTGACGGGCCCGTTTTGCGCTTGTAAATAGTTAGCTGATAAGAGGGTTATGCCTGCTATAAATAGGATCAGGTATTTTTTCATGTTAAACAGCTTAAAAATAAAACGATTAATAAAAGAGATTTATTCATTTGGCAAACTTACTTTTTATCACACATTAAAAACACAACGGCCTGTTAAAGAATCCCAATAATTATGGTCGAAAAACTTTGATTAGCCCGGTTATATCAACAGTCGCAATTGCTTTGTATGCGTAACATTTGTAAAGATTGTTGTAAAATGAATATTTGGGGCTGTCGGTCATAAGGAAAGAATTTCCGGATTTTGCAATAGATGAATATCTATACTGCAATTCACCTCAACCTTTATTAAAAAAGCCATCACCTGTATTGAATAAACAGATGATGGCGTAACTAATCAATTAACTATATAAAACCAATATCATCAACATATATTACGCTTTGCAACGCGCTGCCTTGATTTTGTATTACAATTTCAGTAATGGTAGTTGGGTTTCCTAACGAACTTAACGGAACAGTATAACTAACATAAGCACCTGCAGTCATAACAACGGTATATCCACCATAGTTACCGTTAATTACCACTTGTAACTTATCACCCGTTTTTATACCGGCTCCCCCGTATACAAAGAATTTGAGCGCTTTAAGTCCAAGAGTAGCTACATTTACCGGTGTTGAACCACCGTAACCGATCTGCAATGCGCCATACGAATTTGTAAAGGTTACTGCAATGGAATTTGTACCACGTTCAACCTGGGTGGTGTTAGTGAAGTTTAATACACTATTGTAGCCGCTATAGCCTCCACCATTACCGCCCCAGCCTTTGGCTAACGCGTCATCATAAACTATATATTTATAACCGAATGAAGAAGCTGACGTGGATGAACCTCCTGCTGTAGTTACGGTAATAAAAGCTTGAACAACGCCTGCCGGAAGAAGTACTTTAATTTGGCTGGTGGTATTCGCTACAATTTTAGCTGCTACGGTACCAAACTTAACCGAAGTTGCATTATCCAAAACTGAACCGTTAATGGTGATGGTATCGCCGGGTGAACCTGCCACAGGCGCAAATGAAGTTATAGCTGGTGGAGGCTGCAGTATAGTGAAATTATAAGTAACACTGCCATGCAAAGTCGTTAAAACAAGCTTTCCCGATTGTCCCGGGCCAAAAGGTGCGGTTGTTGGTACGGTGAAAATAACACTGTTGTCAGAAGCCAAAGCAAGGTTAAAATAGGCGGAAATGCCGTTAACGGTTACGCTGGTTACGCTTCCTAAGTTTGTACCAATAATCCGGTAAAGGTTGCCACCCTTACCTGTCATAGTTGTTGAATCAAACGGGAGAGTCTGCGGGGTTAAATTAGGACTGGTTGTCGTGGTCGGTACGCCGCTCGAATTATAAGTTGTCACAGATGAAGTCCGCGATGAATCCACAGCCGTTTTACTTACGGTGTGTACGCTCGCAATGGTAGGGGCGCCGGTGCCGCCAATAATATTGGGGCTTCCTTTTTTACAGGATGCGAAACCCAATACTACTAAAGCTAATAGTACCAGGTTTATATTTTTTAATTTATTTAACATTTTCATATCTTTTCGTTTATCAATTTTTAAATACATAAGAAACTGGTGCCTTTACCAGGTTTGGATCTGCATTTGATTCGGCAACCGGTACCGGGAATAAGAAATTCGCGTTTGTAGGGACATAATATCCATTGCCATACCGGGTAAAGTCCCTGTAGTTGGCGCCCGCGGTGCCCGCACTTGAAGTGCCTCTGTCCTGTCCTTTAATGATATTTATCGCTACCGGATGTGATGTGGCATTAAAGCCATCTAAACGGCATAGGTCAAACCAGTAATCTTGCTCTAACGCAAATTCCAGGCGCCTTTCTCTGATAAGTTGTCTAAACGTAAATGAGGTAGCAGCAGGAACATTTGACCTTGCCCTTACCATATTAAAATATTTTAATGCTGTAGCATCCGAAGTACTGGCATTGGTATCCAAACCATGACCTGCAGCAGGAGCGGCAGACTGGCCTAAAATAGCTTCTGCTTCAATCAATAAAACGTCAGCATAACGTTGGATGTAGGTATTATTACCTGATGCCTGTGCTGCGCTTTTACCGCCGTTGTCCGCAGGAGAGCCTACCACATATTTTTTAGGCTCGGCATGCGTACCTTGTGACGAAGCGCTTAAAGGTAATGTGTATCCGCCCGATGCCGCTAAAATTTCAGGATAAAAGCTGCCGGGTAACATAACACAGGCATGCCTGCGTGAAGTATCACCACCTTCTTTAACAAAATCATTCTGCAAATCAAAAGTTACGCCCAATTCGCCATAACCATCGCCGGTTAAGGTAATAGCGCTGTTGTAGGCCCATGATGCCTGGATAGAATTACCATAATCATAGCCAGCATTATAAACCCATTGCATAGCCAGCATTGATTCTTTATTATTATTATTAGCTGTCAGGAAAAGATCGCTGTATTTTGGTAAAAGCGAAAACTCTCCGCTGTTAATCACCTTTTCAGCTTCTTTCCTTGCATCAACGTAATCCTGCATGTATAAATATACTTTGGCAAGCATTGCTGATGCCGAGCCACTATCGCCATGACCGGTGCCGGCAGTATTTGCCGAGCAATTTGCTTCTGCAAATAACAGGTCTTTAACTATAAGCTTATAAACATCGGTTACCGGATTGGTTGGAACGCTTTGAAAATTATTGATATCCTGCAAAGGATTTTCAACTATCGGAACATTTCCAAAAACACGTACCAGGTAAAAATAAGCAACACCCCGCATTAAATGTGCCTCACCCAGCGCATTATTTACGGTGGCCGCAGGCACAGAGGCAGGCACTGTGGTTGGCAGGTTATTGAGTATACCGTTGCATTGGGCAATAACACTAAACGGCGAGTCCCAGGCTGCAATGATTTCCGGGTTTGTATTCGGAACGGCCCAGTTTTCAAATGCCGTTATATCTGATGAGTACGAGATGCCATTACCGCTGGACATTTCGGTAATGGCCCATCCTACTTTGTTATTCCAGCCAAACCACGGCGATCCATATAACCCATTGGTACTTGCCTGTACCTGCGCAGCTGTTTGATAATAATTGCCTACGGTTACTCCCGATTCGGGCGGACGATTAAAAAAGTCCTTCTTGCATCCGGTAGCTATACTTGTTATAGCAGCCATTGCGATAAGATATTTTATATATATTTTCATATGAATATTTTTTTTAGTTAAAACTGTGCATTGATTCCAAAAGTGAATACCCGTGGGGAAGGATATCTTCCCAGGTCGATATTACTTAAAAGAGGGTTTTGGTTAAATGAGCCTACTTCCGGGTCAAGACCAGGGTATTTAGTAATTACAAATAAGTTTTGGCCGCTTACATACACCTTTAAGGTGTTCATAGCTACATGTTTGGCCCATTTTGCAGGTAAATTATAACCTAAGCGAACATTTTGTAAACGCAGGAAAGAAGCACTTTCTAAAAACCGGTCAGACATTACCAGGTTAGGGTTTCCAAGTCCTGAACGTGGAGCAGGAATATTTGAATTTGGATTAGCCGGGCTCCAGAAATTTGCCGAAGATGCCAATTGATTTTGGTACAGGCTTGATAAACCGGCTGTTTCATATTCTAGTGCATCTAAAATTTTACCTCCGTAAGATCCATAAAAGAATACAGAAAGGTCAAATTGCTTATAGCTGAAATTATTAGTAACACCATAAGTAAAATCCGGGTTAGGGTTGCCAAGTGGAACCTGGTCATTTACATCAACTTTACCATCGTGATTTGTATCCTGGTATTGCAGGTCGCCTAACCATATAGAATTCGACACATTAGGGTCATTAGTCACTGTTTGCGGCGTAGTACCTGTAACGTTTTGTGGATGTGTGGCCAGGTATTGCAGTTGCGCCTGTGTTTTTACAACGCCCTGTACTTTGTAGCCGAAAAATTCGCCAAGTGGATAACCTACAACAGTTTTTGTAGCAGTTAAGCTAATATAAGCTGTATTAATGGATTCATTTATAGCAGGGGCGCCGTTAAGCGATACTACTGTGTTGGTATAATGGGTAAATGTAAGGGTCGTGTTCCATTTAAAATCTTTACCAACAATGTTTCGGCTGTTAATTGAAAACTCAATACCACGATTCTCAATTTCACCTGCATTGATATAAGGCGGAGCTATACCTGCCGGGTTATCACCATATTCGTTACCACCACCTACAAGGAAATTAGGTAAAGGTTGCTGGAAAAGAAAGTGGTTGGATGTTTTGATATAATAATCAGCAGTTGCATCTATCCGGCCGTTAAACAAACTAAAATCAACACCTGCATCTTTCTGAATAGATGTTTGCCAGGTTAGGTTAGGATTAGCAACATTATTCACTATAAATCCTGTTCCAAAAGCGGTGGATACAGCTTTAAGTGATGCGCCATATACATATTGAGGCACACTTGAATTACCTACAGTACCGTAGCTTGCTCTTATTTTTATGTTATCAGCCACTCGCTTTATCCCGGCCATAAATGGCTCGTCAGATAAGCGCCACGATGCTGAGGCTCCCGGGAAATAGCCGGTTTGATGGCCAACTGCAAAGTTGGAAGATTTATCACTTCGGATATTAGCTGTAATGCTGTATTTATTATTAAAAGTATAAATTACACGGGCAAGGTAAGACTCCATCGAACTGCTGCCTTTATTTTCAGGAATAGTTGCCGCAACCGAATTGGCCAATGCAATACTTTGCACATTATTACCGGCAATGAAATTCGTACCCGAAAGCGGAACGTTATCATATCCCGATTCCCATACTTCGCGGCCCGCAAGAGCTGTTAAATTGCTTTTGCCCCAGGTATGTGTATAATTAAAATATTCCTTCCAGCTCCAGTAGGTACTGTTAGCAATTAAACGATTTAATGAAGCTGTGGCATTTGTAAATGCATATGCACTGCCTGTAGCGCCATAAGAATAGGTTGGGTTAAAAGTTTGTGCATTTGACCAGTTAAAGTCACCACTTACTTCTGATCTCAAGGTAAGGTCTTTGAAGAATTTAATTTCAGCATAAAAATTTCCGTTTACCTCATTCCGGTTCAATGTATTAGTAATATTTAATGCCTGCTGAACAGGGTTTGGGCCGCCTTCAGGTAAAGCGCCAACCGGTACAAACGGCCCGGCAAATGATCCGTCGGCATTATAAACAGCCTGATCAGGGGCAGCTAATAACGCATTATAGATAATACCTGTATTATTACCCAAACCAACGTTCTGGTCACTGCGGCTGCCGTTAAATGTTGTGCCTATTTTAAGCCAGGGTTTTGCCTGCGAATTTATGGCTCCGTGTATAGTGTAACGATCAAAATTAAAACCTAAAACTGTACCGTCCTGTTTAAAATAACCGGCAGATATGTAATAATCCGATTTATCTGTACCGCCTGATACAGAAAGATTATGACTTTGCTCGGTAGCGTTTTGAAAAACTGCTTTTTGCCAGTCGGTACCTGGTCCTAAAATGCTTGGATTTGCAAATTCTGGACGAGGTTGTACGCGAAAATCTACAGCTAATTGATTTTCTAAAGCTGCATATTGCGGTAAACTCATCATATCCAAAAACTTGCCTTGCTGTTGCACGCCCACATAACCATCGTAGTTTACATGTGCTTCGCCACTTTTTCCGCGTTTTGTGGTGATTATAACTACACCGTTTGCTGCCCTGCTGCCGTATATTGCTGCTGCAGAGGCATCTTTCAATATGTCTATTGATGCGATATCATTTGGGTTGATCAGCGCAAGCGGGCTTACACCGGTTTCCTGGTTGGCCGAGCCCGGGCTGGTTAACTGGGTGCCACGCGAGTTACCTGATATTTCAACACCATCAATTACGTATAAAGGTTCGCTTGAACCAAAAGCTGTAATACCACGAATATGAACAGATGTTGCACTGCCCGGTTCGCCCGAGTTTTGGGTAATAGTTACACCGGCCACCTTGCCTTGAAGCATTTGGTCAATGCTGGGTTGCGGTAAATCAGCAATATCCGCAGATGTAATAGATGCTATCGCGCCGTTTACATCTCCTCTTTTTTGTGTACCATAACCAATCACAACTACATTAGCCAAATTTGTTGTGCTGATTTTTAACGTTACATTTATTAAAGTACGGCCGCTTACTGATATCTCCTGTGTTTCCATACCAACAGAAGTAAAATCAAGTGTGCCGGTTGCAGGCGCATTAATGGTATACCTGCCATTAATATCGGTAGTTACAACAGCTTTTGAATTTTTGACAGTTACGGTTACACCCGGCAAGCTACCTCCGCTTTCGTCGGTTACTGTACCTTTAATTACTAATCCGGGGCTACCCTGCGCATACCCCCTGCATGCACAAAAAATTAGAAACGCAAGTAGCGATGCTATTCGTAGAATTTTTCTCATAATGGTTGATTATTGGTTTTTATTAAGTTTATTGGTTTTATTGTTATACTATTGGTTTATAGGTACATGTTGTTTAAAATAATACGACACCAATTAATATTAACGTTAAGAGGCGGTTGCCTCAAACAATAATTAGTAGCATATAAGGTATAAAGCTTAACTGCGTTAAGAAAATACAATTGGTTATAACTGGTTTTAAAATTATTGTTGCTGCAATAAGCAACTGTTAAATTTTAACCGAAATAAAAGTACAAGGAGATAAGTGCACAATTGTGTATTAATAGGGACACAAATGTCAATACCTGTTAAAATGCTTGTAATTAATAACTTAGCTTAAAATTGGTGGTTTTTATGGACTTGGTAGATTAAGTATTATTTTAAGTAATATTCAACCCGATAAGACTGGCAATGTAAATATTAGCTTATATAATAATTGTTAAGCATTTGCCTGTTCCTTACTTTCGTTATAATTGGATGGTGAGGTGTTAAACTCATTCTTAAAAGCCTTTACAAAATACTTTTGACTTTTAAATCCCACCTTATAACATACTTGCGAAACAGTCAAATAGCCATTCTCTAACAATTGGGCTGCCCGTTTTAAACGCATATGGCGTATAAACTCATTAGGTGTTTTGCCGGTCAGCGTCAAAATTTTCTTGTATAAAGTATATCGGCTTACATACATATCGCTGCTTAATTCTTCTACCGAAAAGTTGGGGTTGCTGATGTTCTCATCTATTAAACGCAACAGTTTTTGTAAAAATGCGTCTTCCGGCGATTCAACCAATTCCTCGGTAGGCTTAACTTCTACCTGTTTTTGGTAGGTTTTACGCATGTTTTCCTGCTGTGTCAAAATGTTTTTAATTTTCGATAGCAGTATCTCAAAATTAAAAGGCTTGGTCATATAGTCGGTAGCGCCTGTTTCAAGCCCTTTTAACTGGTTTTCCTCGCCGGTTAAGGCTGTTAATAAAATTACAGGGATGTGTGTGGTGCGGCCGTCTGATTTTATTTTCTTACATAATTCAATGCCTCCAATTTCGGGCATGCTAATATCACTTACCACTAAATTTGGGTGCAAGGCCAGGGCTTTTTGCCAGCCCTCCCTTCCGTCGGCAGCTTCAATAATGTTGAATGA
>Ga0207032_1086_pt1 | contig 26629 bp, 24 predicted proteins | sample Alteio_BWMinCont_38_FD_153308 | JGI IMG/M metagenome (GOLD analysis project Ga0207032, IMG submission 153308) | Enriched cells from forest soil in Barre Woods Harvard Forest LTER site, Petersham, Massachusetts, United States -... | ecosystem: Environmental > Terrestrial > Soil > Temperate forest >... | reverse complement strand
TAACATTACTTGCCGGTATAATCAGTGCGATAAAATCTTTATAAAAGACGCCGTATTTTTGTTTGAGATAAGCGGCCTGCTGCACCATCGGTTTTGTACGCATAACGTCAAAATCATGGTCAAAACGTTCAATATGCACATCAATGGGTATATTGCTTACGTCAACTTTTTTATTGCGCGAACAGGCTGTAAGTAACAGGCCGGTCAAAAAAAATAGATAAATTTGCTTTGCTTTGTATGGAGTGCCGGTCATTTTTATTCTTTGCGCTAAATTAATTTATTATTTGCACTTTACCTGCAATGTTCACCGTTATCTAGATTATGAAAATAGCATTAGCCCAGCTTAACTATCACGTTGGGGATTTTGAGTCAAATACTAATAAGATTATTAGTCATATCAACAAGGCGCGCCAAAATGGTGCCGACCTGGTAGTGTTTGCCGAATTATGTGTTTGCGGCTATCCTGCTCGCGATTTTTTAGAGTTTGATGAATTTATAAGCCAATGTGAAACAGCTGCCAAAACAATAGCGGCTGCCTGCACGGATATTGCCTGTATTATTGGTTTACCTATCCCCAATCATAAACCAGAGGGAAAGGAGCTGAATAACTCTGCTTACTTTATTGAAAATGGCCAGGTTAAAGCCATTGTAAACAAGGCGTTATTACCTAATTACGATATTTTTGATGAGTACCGTTATTTTGAGCCCTCTACCGATTTTGCCTGTATTGAATTTAAAGGGCACCGCATAGCATTAACCATTTGCGAAGACTTATGGAACACCATTGAGAATCCATTGTACGTAACCCGGCCGATGGATATACTAATCAAACAACAGCCTGATGTGATGATCAATATAGCGGCCTCACCGTTTGCCTATAATCATGACGAGGAGCGAATAGCCATATTAAAGGATAATGCCGCACGCTATAACCTGCCTTTGTTTTATGTAAACCATGTGGGAGCGCAGACAGAAATTATTTTCGATGGCGGATCATTAGTTTTTGATAATACCGGTAAGCTAATTGATGAATTGCCCTACTTTGAGGAAAGCCTGGCTTATTACGAGCTGGAAAAACATGGCACGGTAACACTGCTGCAGCCCTCAACAATTAAAGCTAAAAGAGAGAGTGATATTGAGCAAATACACCAGGCTATTATATTAGGCATACGCGATTACTTTTATAAATCTGGTTTTAAAAGTGCCATATTGGGCTTATCGGGAGGGATAGACTCGGCGGTTGTGTGTGCGCTGGCCGCCGAAGCATTGGGTGCCGAAAATGTAATGGCGGTGCTGTTACCGTCCAAATTTTCAAGCGACCATTCTTTAAAAGACGCCGAAGAGCTGGTGAAGAACCTGGGCTGCAAGCATGAGGTTGTTGCAATAAAAAATATTACCGAAGCTATTGAAACGGCCCTGCATCCACAGTTTAATAACTTACCATTTAACATTGCCGAAGAAAATATACAATCGCGCAGCCGTGCCATTGTATTGATGGCTATGTGCAATAAGTTTGGTTATATCTTACTTAATACCTCCAACAAAAGCGAGGCCGCTGTAGGATACGGAACGTTATATGGCGATATGTGCGGCGGTATATCTGTTATTGGTGATGTTTACAAAACGCAGGTTTTTGACCTGGCCAGACATATTAATCGTAATAAAGAGATCATTCCTGAAAACTCTATAATCAAACCACCATCAGCCGAGCTAAGACCCGACCAAAAGGATACCGATTCCTTACCGGAATACGATATATTGGATAGAATACTATTTGAATATATCGAGAACCGCTGCTCTTCAGACGAGATTATCAAAATGGGTTTTGATGAAAAAAACAGTGCGCCGGGTAATCAGGTTGACAAATTTGGCAGAACATAAACGTTATCAAACACCACCCATTTTAAGGGTTTCACCTAAAGCATTTGGCATGGGTAGAAGGATGCCTATTGTAGGGAAATATTTATCTTAAATCGCACCAAACAATACAATTCTTGCGCTCGTCTGCGACGAGTGCTTAATGTGTTTTAGCGTCTGTGACGCGACTTACGGTGATACAATCGACCACCCGTTTTAAGCACTCGTCGCAGACGAGCGCAAGTAATTGACGAGCGTAAACATTTAACTTTATGCTACCTGGTCGAAATGGCGAATTGCCGCGCGGTCAATCTTTTTTTCGGCGTGCCACAATTCATAATTGTTTTGCAGATTAACCCAAAATTGCGCCGTGTTACCAAAGGCCTCTGATAATTTTACCGCAAGTTCGGGGCTAATACCTAAATGACCATTAATCACTGAGGATAAATTTGCCCTCGCCATGTTTAGTCCTTTAGCAACTTCTGTAATAGTTAGGTTGCGCTCATTGATAAACATCTCTTTTAATATTTCACCCGGGTGTGTAGGCGGTAATCCTCTTTTCAACATAACTTTTCCTTTTTATCAATTCTTGCGCTCGTTTGTAACGAGTGCTTAATATGTTTTAGCGTCTGTGACGCGAGTTATGGTCGATACAATCGACCGCCCATTTTAAGCACTCGTTACAAACGAGCGCAAGCATTAAATAGGCTTGTTAAGCTACTTATACAATCAATAATTCAGTAAATCAATAATTCAAAATTATATCATAAACGGCTCAACCCTATCCAGTGCAAATTGTAATTGCTCATCGGGAGTGAGATCAGTGTTATCTAAGATAATAGCGTCTTCGGCACGGATCAGCGGACTTTCGGCGCGGGTAGTATCCTGGTAGTCGCGGTGGGCCAGGTTTTCAAACACTTCCTCTAAAGTAATATTAGGGTTTTTAGGTAACAATTCTTTATAGCGCCTTTCTGCACGAACTTTGGGGTCAGCAGTCATAAATATCTTTACCTGCGCATCCGGAAATACAACAGAACCAATATCACGGCCATCCATCACAATGTTTTTTGATTTCCCCATGCGCTGCTGTTGTTTTACCATCTCAACGCGCACCTCGCGGATAGCTGATACAGCACTTACCGATTCAGATACCGGCATCAGGCGAATCTCGTCGGATACTTCTTCATCATTTAAGGTAATATGGGTCTGGTAATCGCGCGAATGGAAATTTAAATGGATGTTTTGGAGGGCCTCTGTAATTTGTTCGTGGTTATGTAAATCAATGTTATGGCGCAAAAAATACAGCGCTACAGCGCGGTACATGGCACCACTGTCGACATAAATAAAATGAAGTTTTTTTGCCAACGCCTTTGCCAGCGTACTTTTTCCGCAGGAAGAATAGCCGTCAATAGCTACAACAATGTTACTACTCATTGGGTAACGAAGGTACAAAAATAAGTTTGCAGGAAGCAGTTTACAGTAGGCAGTTTTAGTAGATTTTGCAAACTGTCTACTGCAAACTAATACCTAACTTTACCCCATGAATTTCTCCAAACCCGACCTTCAAAAAGAAATAAGCTATAAAACTTCGCGTAGCGGTGGCAAGGGTGGTCAAAATGTAAATAAGGTATCCAGCAAGGTTGAATTATTGTTTTCGATTGATAATTCTCTGCTATTTAATGAGGAGGAGAAGCAGTTGCTTAATAGCAAATTGCAATCGCGTTTTAATAAGGACGGATTGGTACAGGTTGTTTGTGACGAAGAACGCAGCCAGTATTTAAATAAGGAAAAAGCGGTTGAACGATTAGTGGTACTATTAAATAAAGCGCTACATCAACCTAAAAACCGCAAGGCAACCAAACCAGGTAAAGCTGCAAAGGCTGCGCGTTTAAATGCTAAACGATTACAAGGAGAAAAAAAGGAAAATCGAAAAAAGATAACTGACGAATGATTTCGCCATTGATCAATTAAAACGATATAATACCTCTATTGTGCCCCATTGATGTTTGGAGTATACCATCTCTTTGGTGTCTTTAGTTTCGGAAATGACAGTTGCTTCATACACCCAACGATTGTTGGAATAAACAGCGCCAAATTGTTGACTAAATATTAAAGGCTCAATATTTCGTGTTACTTCTCCGGTAGTAAAATAATCGTGGCTCGTAAATAGACTTCCCTGTATTGTTGCATTGTAGGCAACCCAATTAAACTGTGGTTTATAATAAAAATAGAACTCATGCAGATGTAAGGGAGCCACCCGGTTATCAGCGATTACAGTGCTTTGTGTACTTTGCGAATGAAATAGCTGATTGAAATTACCAATCCGTAATAATGGCCCTATACCGGCTCCGGTAAACCCATTACCTAAATTGGCATAACTGCTTAATGAAAAATCAACTACTGAGCTTCGGGCCAGGAGCCTATTATACTCCATAGATAAATTCAGCTCCGGGTCATTTTTGATTTGATACTGCCAGCCCAGTATTTGGTACAGGCCAAATGTTTGATGGATAAATAACTGTGCTGCCTCTCCTAATGATGCCGGGCCAACTACGCCCAACTGCGCGCTTAACTTGATATTACTTTCATCTTTGAATAATAAATTCAAGGTAGAAGCCACATACAGATAGCCGGCAAAGGGCCTGTCGACAAAAAAGTAGTCAGGTATATGGCCGGATTGTGCATTGAACATTTTTTGTCCTAACTCAAAGCCTAATATTTTGTTTTGCAACGAAGTGCTATCGGGGCTTTTGACCGCCAGGGCATGATGATAATAGAAAAATAAGCCGTTTGTATAATACCGGTCCGATCCCTGGGCCAGGTAGGAATCATTATCTGTTTGAATGCCAAACTCGTCGCGGTGGGTTTGTGCAAAAGCAGTAGTGCCGGCAAAAACACACAGCAGAAATAAGAGTATAGATCGCATTCAGGATTTTAAAAAGAAAGCGCTAAATTATAAAATACCCGCATATTTAATTAATTCAATACCGGTTTTAATTCTTCTCTTACAGTGAGATCAATCGGCTCGCTTACTTTTTCATTTAACAGGGCCAAATTAATCACCTCGCGCATATCGGTAACATAATGAAATTGCAGGTCCTTAATATAATGTTCCTTAATTTCCAATATGTCCTTTTGATTTGATTTGCAAAGAATGATCTCTTTAATGTTAGCACGTTTAGCCGCTAATATTTTCTCTTTTAAACCGCCAACGGGCAACACACGGCCACGCAAAGTGATCTCGCCTGTCATAGCCAAATGAGGTTTAACCTTACGTTGTGTAAAGGCTGATGTTAATGCCGTAAGCATAGTAATACCTGCTGATGGTCCGTCCTTAGGTGTTGCGCCTGCCGGAACATGCACATGTATGTCCCATTGCTCGAACAGCTTAGGATTAATATTAAAATAAGAGGCATGCGCCCGCAAATAAGCTAACGCGATAGTTGCCGATTCCTTCATTACATCACCGAGGCTACCTGTTAAGGTTAAGTGTCCTTTTCCCGGACTTAAGCTGGCTTCAATAAATAAAATGTCGCCGCCTACTGATGTCCAGGCAAGGCCCGTTACCACACCTGCTACTTCATTACCCTCGTACAGATCTTTATCATAAATTGGTGCGCCCAATATTTTTTCTACCTCTGCTTTACTCACTACCGGATTGTGCGGCTCATCCATGGCAATGCTTTTTGCAACACCACGAACTATCGAACCTATTTTCTTTTCCAATCCACGTACACCCGACTCACGTGTGTAATCTTCAACCAGTTTCTCCAGCACATCATTTTTGATGACTACCTGCTTGGGTTTTACGCCATGTGCATCGCGTTGTTTAGGCAGTAAATGTTGTTTGGCGATCTCTATTTTTTCCTCAATGGTATAACCATTTACTTCGATGATCTCCATTCTATCCAGCAAAGCAGGCTGAATGCTGCTTAAAGAATTTGCTGTCGCAATGAACATTACGTTTGACAGGTCAAAATCCATTTCTACATAATGATCGTAAAAAGTACTGTTTTGTTCAGGATCGAGTACTTCCAGTAAAGCAGATGATGGGTCGCCCCTGAAATCGTTACCTACTTTATCAATTTCATCCAATATAAATACCGGGTTAGCCGCACCTGCTTTTTTAACCGATTGAATAATGCGGCCCGGCATAGCGCCAATGTAAGTTTTGCGGTGACCTCTAATCTCGGCTTCATCACGTATACCACCCAGCGCCATACGCACATACTTGCGTCCTAATGCTTTGGCTATTGATTTACCTAATGATGTTTTGCCGACTCCCGGAGGGCCCACCAAACAAAGGATAGGCGCCTTCATGTTGTGTTTTAGTTTAAGTACCGCCAGGTATTCAATTATGCGGTGTTTTACTTTATCCAGTCCAAAATGGTCTTTATCTAAAACTTTTTGCGCACGTTTAAGGTCGAAGTTATCCCTGGTAAACTCGTTCCATGGCAGGTCAAGCAATAATTCCAGGTAGTTGATCTGAACGGAGTAATCGGCCGCTGCAGGGTTGGTACGCGCCAGTTTTTCCAATTCTTTAGCAAAATGAGCTTTGACCTCAATAGACCATTTCTTTTTTAAAGAGCGCTGACGCAGATTTTCTATTTCCAGGTCGGGCGAGTTACCGCCTAATTCTTCCTGTATAGTTTTTAATTGCTGATTTAAAAAGTAATCGCGTTGCTGTTTGTCCAGGTCGACACGCACTTTGGTTTGGATCTGGTTTTTCAGTTCCAGCATCTGCAGGTCCAAAGTTAAATGCTCTAAAACCAGGTTCGCCCTGTCGCGCAGGTTAGCTACTTCCAACAGGCTTTGTTTAGCGGTCATATCCGCATTCATGTTTGATGCAATAAAGTTGATCAAAAATGAAGTGCTTTCAATATTACGGATAGCAATACCGGCCTCGCTTGGGATATTTGGCGAAAGCTGGATAATATTCATGGCCATATCTTTAATTGAAGATATCATGGCCTTAAATTCTTTATCCTCTTTTGCTTTAACCTCTTTAAAAGGTTCAATAGTAGCCTTAATATAGGGCTCGCTCTGAACTTCATCTTTTAAGTGGAACCGTTTTTTTCCCTGTAAAATTACCGTGGTGTTGCCATCGGGCATTTGCAGCATTTTAATGATCAGCGCAACGGTACCTACTTTATTCAATTGGGTAAAAGTGGGGTCTTCTATTCCTACATCCTGTTGCGAAACTACACCAATCATGCGGGTGCCTTTGTTTGCATCACGTATTAGTTTTATTGATTTATCTCTCCCAACGGTTATAGGAATAACCACACCGGGAAATAAAACGGTATTACGAAGCGGTAGTATGGGTAAAAATTCAGGAACTTGTTCATTGTTCATTTCCTCTTCATCTTCTGATGACATCAACGGAAAAAACTCGGAATCTTCGTTTATAACGGGTAAAGTATTTCTATAATCAAACGGATCAAAACTCATCTATGTACCTTTCTATCAAATAAAATAACGCCATGTTGTCAGCCTATAAAAGTATAGGGAACTTTAAATAACGATTATTGCGTGTGTTTAAGTATGTTTCAAGACCTATGCCAATATATATTATAAAATAGCTTATTCGTATCTTTTTTAACTTACTATATTGATTATGTGAATATTATGAATTATACCGAAATTTTATAGGAGTTGGATAATTCCTTACAAAGATGAAAAAAAGTCATACGGAAATGCGGATAATTTGTTGTTTGTTAACCGCTTTTTTACAATTAATTGTTATTTAGTATAATATTTTATAAAAATAGGAGTTAATGAAATACATTTGTTACACGAATAAAACTTTTAAATGAAGTTATCGGTAATCATATCCTTTTTGTTTATCTCTTTGTCTGAACCAATACTGGCCCAAAATGCCTATGTGCGATTGGGTAAACAAGCTTTTGCAGACGGCGATTTTAAATCAGCGGTGAAGCAATTAGAAAAGGCCTGCCTGATAGATTCAACCAATGCCAACTCTCTTTGGATGCTGGGCTATTCGTATTTTCACAGTGATAATTATGCAAAGTCAATAATAGCCTTTAATAAAGAGATAGCTATTACACCTACTGACGCTTATGCTTATTATTACCGCGCCCAGGCAAAAACTCATTTAGGTAAAGATATTCTGGCATCTGCTGCCGACCGGGAGAAATATTTAATTGATGCTATTTTTGATTATACAAAAGCCATTGAGATCAATCCTAATGATGCCAAAATTGCCAGCTTTTATCAAAACAGGGGATTAACTTACCGCGACTATGGGGTTTTCAAATCAGATCCCAATTCTAAGACCTTTGATAAAGTTCGTAGTATGAGAGCGCTGCGGGCCTCAGTTGACGACCTTGAAAAGGTATTGGCCATTGACCCGAACCGGGCCGGAATTTCCTCATTGATTGACCAGGTAAAAGAAAAGCTTGCAAACAACGCTCTTGCCCGTCATTAATTCAAAACTCCCTTAATATCATACGTGTTGGTGCCCAATAAGCGCACATGCTGTGTTTTTTCTATCCTGTACATTGAATCGGGAACAAGTGTTAATTTTTCTTTTGTTTCGTAGAGCAGGTTTTTAGTATGGTTAATTATTAATATCCACTTAACCTTATCGCCATTTTTATTTATGGTGATCTCTTTTGTTTCCAGTTCAGGAAATTTAGCCTTATAAAAGATAGCGTTGGCGGTAGTGTGTACATCATAGCTGTCTTTCCAGGCGGGCTTATTGATGTCTGATCCGCTGAATAAACTTAGTTCCCGCTCCCAGTTATCTATATGCACCTTTTTGCTTTCGCTAAAACCATTGTGCACCATTGTTTTTAAAACAGGCCTGTTTAACCGGGTAAGTTGAGCAGCAGTAGTTTTGATGAAGCCTTTAAGGTCAAAGTAGCTTATCGCAGCGCCGGTTTCTTTAATATCGGGTTTGCAGGAAACTACAAGCCCGGTAAATATTATACCAGCAACAAAAGCTAAACGGTGTATAATTGTTGATTTACACCAATACATGGCCTGTCATTTCTTCGGGAATAGGTACCCCTAATATTTTCAATATAGTCGGTGCAATATCACCCAGTTTTCCGTCTTTTACCTGTTTAACATCCTTGTCAATTATAATACAAGGCACCAGGTTGGTTGTGTGGGCAGTGTTTGGTGTGCCATCATCATTAACCATATAATCAGCATTGCCGTGATCGGCTAAAATAATAAATGAATACCCGTGCGCCATGCCTGTTTCAACTACGTCTTTTGCACACCTGTCGGCAGTTTCGGCAGCTTTTATTACTGCTTCAAATACACCGGTATGGCCAACCATATCAGTATTGGCGAAATTGAGCACCACAAAATCAGGCCAGCCGCTTATTAACTCAGGAATTATCGCATCTCGAATACCTTCAGCGTTCATTTCGGGCTGCAGATCGTAGGTAGCAACTTTGGGCGATTGCAGTAACAACCGTTTTTCATTAGCAAACTCTTTTTCGCGCCCGCCTGAAAAGAAGAAGGTTACGTGTGGATATTTTTCTGTTTCAGCAATGCGGATCTGGTTTTTGCCGGCATCCTGCAAAATCTCGCCCAATGTTTTGGTCACGTCCTCTTTGCGGAAAATAACTTCTACATTCTTGAAAGTTTCGTCATACGCCGTCATGGTAATATAATGTAAATTAAGCGGATGCAAATTATATTCAGGAAATGCCTTTTGAGTTAGTGCCATCGTGATCTCACGGCCTCTGTCCGTCCTGAAATTAAAACAGATTACCACGTCGCCATTTTTAATAACGGCAAGTGGTTGACCGGCATCGTCTATTTTAACAATGGGTTGTATAAACTCGTCGGTAACATTCTTCAGGTAAGATTCTTTTATTGACTGAACGATGTTATTGCTGGGTTCGCCTTCACCATTCACCATCAGGTCATAGGCTTTTTTAACCCTTTCCCAGCGGTTATCCCTGTCCATGGCATAATATCGGCCAATAACGGAGGCCAGCTTTACGGATGAACCGGCAATATGATTCTCCAAATCAATAACAAAGTTTAAGCCCGATTTTGGGTCGGTGTCACGGCCATCTAAAAAAGCGTGAACGAAAACGTGGTTAAGTCCGAAACTCCCTGCCGCGTCACATAATCCCTTTACATGTTTTATATGTGAATGTACGCCACCGTCTGACAATAAACCTATAAAGTGAACGTCTTTATTGTTTTGTTTGGCATAATTAAAGGCATCTTTCAAAACCGGGTTATCCACCAGTTCATTATCATCAACGGCTTTGTTAATGCGGCCCAATTCCTGGTAAACAACGCGACCGGCACCCAGGTTCATGTGCCCCACTTCCGAGTTTCCCATCTGTCCGTCGGGTAGGCCAACGGCCATGCCGGATGCTTCCAGTTTTGAATTTGGGTAGGAATTGATTAGCGAATCAAAAAAAGGTGTTTTAGCTGCCAGTATAGCGTTTGACTGATCATTACGGCCGTATCCCCAGCCATCAAGGATGATTAATGCGAGTTTTTTATTGTTTTCCACACTGCAAATATAAAAGCAACGTTCTATACATTATAATTTATTAACGAATGGTTGGTTAGTGCCGTATAAGGGTTAGATATGTTTTGTGGTATTACTTAAATACTTAATATGAAGCTTCTTTACCTTACCTTCTTTACCTTACTATCTATGGGTCCCGTTACGGTTGACCCGATAACACAATTTGCCGAATTATTAGGCAAGGGGAACAGTCATGAAATGGCCAGATTTTTTGCCCCCACTATTGAACTTACACTACTGGATGATGCAAATACTTACTCAAAGGCACAAGCCGAAATTATTTTGGACAAATTTTTTACGCTAAACAAACCCAATAGCTGTAAAATGTTGCATAAAATAAATTCTAATGTGAATTTTAGTTTCGGTGTGGTGATTATTAGTACGGATAAAGGGCCCTATCGCGCCGCATTTACTTTGAAGGATAACGATGGCGCTTTACAGCTGATTGAATTAAGAATTGAGACCGAAAAGGTGAAATAGGGATTGTGTTTATATTTACTGAACTTATAAATATGACCAATAAGTAATTCAATCAATAAGTATAATAACAACTAAATATTTAATTTTATACCGATGTCCGCAGGTATAAATTTTATGCGATTTTCTGTTTTAGTAATAATATTGATATTATTTACGTTTTTTTTGCAGGCGCAAACTATTAAGGGGCGAATAGTAGATGCCGAAAGCGGTAAGCCAATACATGGCGCCAATATTTACTTAAACGGCACTTACCAGGGTACTTCATCTAACAACGAGGGAAACTTTACGCTTAACACTACCGAACGTAATATTCCGCTTATTGTAAGCCATGTTGGGTATCAATCACAAACGATATCAGATTATACAGGAAAAAATTTAAACATTTTATTAAAGCGAAAAGCTATTGTATTACGCGAGGTAACGATTGGCAAAGATGACAGAGAAGTACAAATGAGAATATTCCTGAGGGAATTTATCGGAACAAAAAACCATGAATGCACTATAGCTAATCCAAATGATATATCCTTTACCTATCATAAAAAATCAAATCAGCTTATTGCCTCAGCCAGCCAGCCATTATTGATATATAATAAAAAACTGGGTTATAAGATCACCTATTTTCTTTCATTCTTTAAATATACTCCCCTTAATATGGCTTTCCAGGGGAATTATTTTTTTGCTGAAGATACTGCCGGTCTTAGCCTAAAAGATCAGAAAAGGATATTAAGAAACCGGGATAATGTTTACTATGGTTCACGAATGCATTTTGCACGCGCATTGTGGTCGGGTAATTTTATGGATGAGGGTTTTATACTGGCGAATAAAAACGATATGCCCCTTGTTTACAACGATATCATAACAAAACATGCCGACAAAAAACATATCCGGATAAATGATTATATTAATATTGATTATAAGCTGCAAAACTCCTACCTGGCACCAATAGATACTGGCCGCCAAACATTTATAGCAGCAAATGGATTTTACGATCCTAATATAAACTGGGGCGGCGAAATGGGTTCGCAACGCATGGGCGAATTGTTGCCTTTTGAGTTTGAGCCATTTGACCACCCGGCTCCGATGGAAAGCCCGCCCGCGCAAGTAAATTCTGTCAAAATTGAGCAAGGCAATATCGCTTCTGACTCACTGATCAAAAAATTTAAATATTATTCTGTTAAAAAACAACAAGGTATTCTATACGCCCATTTTGATAAAACCATTTATACCAATAACGAAAACGTATGGTTCACCGCCTATTTGTTAAATGCCAATGTCAATAGAAACGATGTGCTTTCGGTGATGTTGATCAATGATAACGACCACTCAATTGCCATGCAGGATAAATTTATAATGGATAGGGGCATTTCATTCGGGAATTTATTTTTGCCTGATTCTGTTCTTTCCGGCAATTACAGTTTTATGTTGTATACCAATAGCGTTTTAAACGGCAAACCCGAAAATGTTTTTGTTCAGCCAGTAACTATTAAAAATACTTCTGCCACTACGTATAAAGCAACGCTTTTTTTAGAAGATACAGCCAGGATACCACCCAAAACAGGGCGAAAAGTGTTACTGATCACTCAAGCCAACGGGGCAAAACTTATTTCGGGAGCAGCCGTAAGTTATTATTTAGGAGACAGGTCACATCCAATAATCGCCGGAAAGGTAAAAACAGATGCTGCGGGCCAGTATTTAATTACTATCCCCGCAACAGCAAATATCAGTTTAGGCAACAATGTATTGCAGGCTGAAGTAAGTTATGGCAAGGAAGTGAAAACCTTGAAACTTAATTTACCGGTTCAAACAAATACCCCCGTGGTAAAATTTTACCCCGAGGGCGGCAATCTGTCAGACGCGACCCTGAGCGTAGTTGGTTGGGAAGTTAAAAATACAGCCGGCGTGCCTTATGCAGTAAAGGGGGTGCTTTATGAAAATAACACATCCATCGACACACTAAATACTAACAGTTACGGCGTAGGGAGGTTTGCGTTAACGCCGCATCAGAAAAGCCGCTATTACGTTAAACTAATGCTGGCAGACAACCGTGATTCGGCTTATAACTTGCCGCCCATATTAACTAACTCGCCCGTTGTTACCCTTACAAGCGCTATTGTAGCTGACACATTAAGATTGGTGGTCAAAAATAAATTACCGACAAAACTTTATGTCCTGGTTCATAATTACAAACAGACATTCTTTTCTTTCCCGGTGCAGGCAGATTCAAACGGGACAAGAGTAAAAATAGACCTTACCGAATTACCCAGGGGGCTTGCCGAGATTACCATTTTAGACAGCTTGCAAAGACCTTTTGCTGAACGGCTATTTTTTGCCCATTATAATCAGCATAATACGTTGACTATTGAAGCAAATAAGAGCGAATATAAAACCCGGCAAAAGGTGAATTTAAAATTGGATCTTAAAGATGCCGAAGGTAAGCCAATTACAGGCTTTGTTTCTATAGCCTGTGTGCAGTCCAATTGCCTGGAAACAAAGAAAGTAACAGATATAGAAAGTTACCTGTATCTAAATCACGAATTAGGTGAACTTCCGGTAAAACAAAATTACCTGGGAAACAGCTCCGCAGACAAAGCATTTTTAGAAAATATTTTATTAATCAAAGGCTGGCGGCGTTATACCTGGCCCGAATTAATGAACGTGACCCGGGAAGATAGCATCAGGCTATATGATTCATTAAATTTTAAAGGAACTATCACCAGGTTTGATAAGCCATTAAAAAAGCCGGTTAACTTCATTATAATGCGTGATTCTGTTTTAAACACTTCCCTAACCGGGATTAACGGCAGTTTTAGGTTATTTAATAACGATTTGCATGTGGTTGAAGGTAAAAAAGTGTACTTGTTTGTAACTGGCGACAGCCGGGAAGATTATAAGTTTAACCTGTCCGATCCTTATGATAAAGTTAATAAATCCCTTGCCGGTAATTATGAGGCCCCTAATCACAATAATTTTTTATTGAATGAGGTAAAGGACAATATTGATGATTTAAAAGGATTTGAACATGCCATACAATTAAAGGAGGTGAAAATAAAAGGGGCAAATGATAATTCATTATATGGCGGCAAGCCATTAGAAAATGCCTGCGGCGATTATGTTTGCAAGTATCACATATTGAATTGTCCTAATCATCGCGGAGACCCTCAAAATACGCTACCCGTTGCAGGCGGAAATTATTTACAATATAACGTCGGTGTCGGTAAACTTACTCCCGTAACTTACTTTGGATGTGTTGAGCATAAATATGAAGGCGCCAAAATATTAGATGGCATACACTACACAATGGAATTTTACCCGGCCGATTATGCAAAGATTAATCCTTCGGAACCTGAATATTTATCCACCATTTACTGGAATCATCTTTACAAAATAACGCCGGGTAAGGAAGCAAGCATCAGTTTTTATACCAGTGATATTACGGGGGACTTTAAAATAATAGTGCAGGGTGTTGCCGATAAGGATGTGATTTATGGCGAAGGCTCATTTACCGTTAATAAGTGACCCCAACATTATTGATGCTATGAATAGCACATATCAAACTATCACATTCAAAAATTGTTGTTACTTTTGACTCTTCAAAATTAACCAGGTTTGGATAAAGAACTTATAGATCAATTTATTGCCGGCGCACTGAAAGAAGACGTAGGAGACGGCGACCATACATCACTGGCGACCATACCGGAGGGTACGCAAGGCAAAGCAAGGCTTTTAGTTAAAGATACAGGGATATTAGCCGGCGTTGAGTTGGCAGTAGAAATATTTCGCACGGTAGACCCTAAACTGAAAGTAACTGTCTTTTTAAAAGACGGTGCGGAGATCAAACCCAAAGATATTGTATTAGAAGTAGAAGGCGGTGTGCATTGCATTTTAAAAGCCGAGCGCCTGGTATTGAACTGTATGCAGCGAATGAGTGGCATCGCTACACAAACTGACCATATTGTTGACCTGCTAAAAGGCACCAATACCCAGGTTTTGGACACCCGTAAAACTACGCCGGGCATACGTTATTTAGAGAAATGGGCAGTTAGGATCGGCGGTGGGGTAAACCATAGATTTGGTTTGTATGATATGATACTGATTAAGGATAATCACGTAGATTATTCGGGCGGAATAAGGCAAGCCATTGAAAATACGCACGAATATATGACAGCGCATAACAAAAAACTGACTATTGAAATCGAAGTGCGGAACCTGGACGAATTAGAAGAAGTTTTACGAACCGGCGGTGTAGACCGGATATTATTGGATAATTTTAATTTGTCGGACTTGAAACAGGCTGTAAACATTGTTGAAGGCAGATATATAACCGAAGCATCAGGTGGAATAACCGTTGATAATGTACGCGACTATGCCAATTGCGGGGTCGACTACATTTCAATTGGAGCATTAACTCACTCGGTAAAATGCCTTGACCTGAGCTTAAAAGCAGTACGGGCCTAAAATTCGATTAGTAGTTTGTGGGATTTACTGTGTAAATAAATAATTAAACTTGTTAGTACTATTATCAATTTCGTAATATTGGGTGAATGATAACTATCTACTCCGTTTCAGCGCTCATATTGGCCTATTTATTTGGTTCTATCCCTACTGCGGTATGGATAGGGTTGGCTTTCTTTAACATAGATGTAAGAGAATATGGCAGCGGCAACGCCGGGGCAACTAATACTTTTAGGGTGTTGGGTAAAAAAGCTGGTGTCCCGGTTATGTTTTTAGATATACTAAAGGGATGGACGGCTACTAATCTTGCCTATTTTATAGTTCTACTTACCGGGGCCTCTCTTGATCCTCATTCCATCGTATATACCAATTACGCGCTGGCCCTGGGTATAGCCGCGGTGATGGGCCATTTATTCCCGGTTTTTGCAGGCTTCAGGGGGGGGAAAGGCATAGCAACTTTGTTCGGGATGATATTGGCAATTCATTTACAAGCCGCTTTACTATGCGTGATCGTATTTATTATTATACTTTTATTAACCCGGTATGTATCCTTAAGTTCAATAGCAGCAGGTTTTGCTTATACTATTGGTGTTGCCTTTATATTCCCCAGCAATAAATCAGTGGTTATTTACGGGATGTGTATGTTTTTGCTGATATTGATTACTCATCAAAAAAATATTGAACGCCTGCTAAAAGGCAAAGAGTCGAAGGTCAATTTGTTTAAGAAAAAGACGGCCTAAACCGTTTGCCCCAAAACCTGCATTATAGCTTTGGCTTTAAGTAAGCATTCTTCGTATTCCTTTTCAGGATCGGCATAATAAGTAATAGCGCTGCCCGCGTGGAAGGAAAGATATTTTTCGGTTGCGCTATAGAGTAGGCTCCTGATTACCACATTAAAATCAAAATCATCATCCGGGCTAAAATACCCAATTGCGCCCGAGTAAACACCGCGCCTGCTGCGTTCATACTGCTCCATTAACTGCATAGCACTTATCTTGGGCGCGCCTGTCATGCTGCCCATGGGGAAGGTGTTCTTTATAGCCCGAACAGGCGAAACATCATCCTGCAATTCGCAAACAATGGTTGATACCATTTGATGTACCTGGTTAAAGCTATGTATAGCATACAACTCTTCTGTTTTAACGGTACCCTGCTTTGCCGAACGGGTAAGGTCATTACGCACCAGGTCGACTATCATCACATTTTCCTGTAGTTCTTTAGTTTGGGTTCTTAGTTCTTTTTTCAGCGCTTCGTCTTCTTCCGGGGTAGCGCCTCTTTTGGCAGTACCCTTTATCGGTTGTGAAATTAGCTGAGTGCCCCGTTTGGCCAAAAAACGCTCAGGAGAAGCGCAGAGCACATAATTATCTTTCCATTTAAAGAAAGACGCGAATGGGTTAGGTGAGATTTGGCTAAGTTGTAAGAATGCGTTAATGGGCTCAATTGAAACATTATCAGCAAAAAACTCCTGGCAAAAGTTGGTTACGTAAATATCGCCACGGGTTATATGGGCCTTAATTTTTTCTGCCGTCTCCAGGTATGCTGATTTAGTAAAGCGGGTTTGCAGGTTTATGCCCACTATTTCTGTCGGGGAGGTAATAACTTGCTTTTCTATTTGCTGAAAAATATCTTCTGTATCATCAGCCAGTATTTTTACTTCATTGCCATTGATAGTAACCAGGTATTGAGGGACAAAAAAATAAAGATCCGGGAACCCTAAATGATCAGTATTTGCAGAGGTGAGGTTTTCTATCTCATTCTTCAAATCATATCCCAAAAAACCGGTCATCCAGCCGGGGTATTGCTTGCGAAAAGCATCCAGTTGTTCAAATGCATTGCCCGAACAAGCTGTTAATTCGGCTTTTGCGCCAACGGCGATAAGGGTATCAAATTTTGAGTAGCGGTCTTTAAAACCATTGGAGTCCAGGTAGCATGCCGCATCAAATGCAGATGCCCATTGAAGCGCTTTTTGCTTGAATAGCTTGAGATCGTTAATTGATTTGATCATTGTCAAAGCCCCCTCTAAATCTCCCCGATAGGGGAGACTTTTTTTTTGCGATTTTAAAGTCCTCCCTTCCGGGGAGGGTTGGGTGGGGCTGATTAATACAATACCAGCGTTTGAACCCTGTCCGGTCCAACTGAAAGGTATTTTACCGGCACGCCTAACTCGGCTTCCAAAAATTTGATGTACGACTGTAAACGTGCGGGTATTTGGTCCAGTTCAGTTATGCCTGTCAGGTCCTCTTTCCAGCCGTCAATTTCTTTTAAAACCGGTTTGGCATCAACCGAGCATATGTCATAAGGCATATAGTCGATGGTTTCGCCCAGGTAGTTGTAATGTGTACAGGCATAAATTTTATCAAAGCCGCTTAGTACATCTGCTTTGGTCATTACCAATTGGGTAACGCCGTTCAGCATAATCGCATATTTTAATGCCGGTAAATCAATCCAGCCGGTGCGGCGTGGCCTTCCGGTTGTAGCACCAAATTCATGGCCTATACGGCGCAGCTCTTCGCCCAACTCATTATCTAATTCGGTAGGGAAAGGGCCGCTGCCAACACGGGTGCAATAAGCCTTGAAAATGCCTATTACATCGCCTATTTTGTTAGGAGCTATACCCAAACCGGTACAAGCGCCGGCGGTAGTAGTATTTGATGAAGTTACAAAAGGGTAGGAGCCGAAATCAATATCAAGCATGGTGCCTTGTGCGCCTTCGGCCAAAACTTTTTTACCTTCTTTGATATAGTTATTTACCAGGTGCTCAGAATCAACCAGCTCAAATTTCTTGATCAGTTCAATAGCTTCAAAAAATGCAGCTTCACGCTCAGAAAAATCTGCCACTTCGCCATATAAGGCTTGCAGCATTGAGGTATGCTTATCCGTTAATTTTTGATAGCGCTGTTTAAAATCAGGTAGGGTAATATCACCAATGCGCAAACCATTGCGCCCGGTTTTGTCCATGTAAGTTGGACCGATACCCTTTAAAGTTGAACCTATTTTGCCCTCGCCCATTTTCTTTTCAGAAGCGGCGTCCAGCAATTGGTGGGTAGGTAATATCAGGTGTGCTTTTTTAGCTATAACCAAATTCTTTTTGGCTAACAGGTCATGCCCGGCATCTTTAAGCTTATCAATTTCCCGTTTTAGGGTAATAGGATCTATTACAACACCATTACCAATAAGGTTTAGCGTATTTGGAAAAAATATGCCCGAAGGGATAGTATTAAGTACAAACTTCTTTCCGTCGAATTCCAGCGTATGCCCTGCATTAGGACCACCCTGGAAACGCGCGATCAGGTCGTAACCTGCACTTAAAACATCAACAATTTTTCCTTTACCTTCGTCGCCCCATTGGAGGCCTAATAAAACGTCAACAGCCATTAATTATATTTTATATCAGAATTGTTTGCTTTTATATTTCGCAAATATCAGGAATTTAAAACGTTCTTTTGGATTTTATCTAAGCAAAATGTTCATATACCAAATCTTCGGGACAGTCTTTAAATTCAGGGTAAGCTCTGAATGCGCCTTCTTTATAATATTTAAAATCGTTAAGTTGTAGGTTGAAAATAAAACAGCAAAAGTTAACTTCTTTGGGGCCGAAGCATTTTGTATTTATTATTTCTTTGCGGATTCTCTCATCGCTGTAATATCTTCTGAGTTCATTAAGATCGTCAAAAGTGCCCTTATACATAACCCTCTCACATATATTGAGCGTTCCTTTCTCATAGTCGTTTTATCCATATCAACGTTTTTGAACGCCTGTTTGCTTAAAATCGGTTTGTCCACATGTTTATACTTTTCTATCGCAAAAACCTGCTCTAAGTTTTTCACAATTACCATATAGGTTTAGCGAGTGGTGCTTTATTTCAAATTTTAACAATTGCCCCATCATGCTCTGTATCTGCTGTATCCGCGGGTCGCAAAACTCAACCACCTTGCCGCAGTCAATACAAATAATGTGATCATGCTGCTTATAGCCGTATGATTTTTCAAACTGGGCCATGTTTTTACCAAACTGGTGCTTGGTAACCAGGTCGCACGATACTAACAACTCAAGCGTATTATATACCGTGGCGCGGCTAACCCGGTATTTTTTGTTTTTCATGTGGATATATAAGGATTCCACATCAAAATGGTCACTTCGTGAATATATTTCTTCGAGTATAGCAAAGCGCTCGGGTGTTTTCCGGAGATTCTTGTTCTCAAGATATGCTTCAAAAATCTTTTTAACCAATGCTATGGTGTCCTGTACAGGCATATTTGTGTATTATAATGTTCAAAGTTATTAATTTTTAGTGGCAGTTGCTTGGATCGTTGAGTAAGCGGCAACCTTTATTATAATGATATTTTTTAATCACTGATAAATAATTTCTCTTTTAATGCCATCTTGAGGAGTTCCGTTTTTATAATTAGTTCTTTTAATCCAATTACCAACGCCATCATACACGTATTTTGATGTAAGAATATAATTTTCTGAACCATTTTTCACTTTGTGTGAAATTTCATTTCTATGTTCATCATATAAATAATCATCACTTTCATTTAGTTCAACTAATTGTGTTTCAGAAAACTCCACCTTCTTTATCAATGATTTATTTTTATAAAAATTTTCTTTTGATAATCTAAGTTTTCTTAGATGAGTTGGATTGGCATAAGAATATTCGTAAATACTTTCTTTAATTAAACTGCCATTTAAATCATAGGTATATACGGTCTTACCATTTTCTTGAATATATGATAATAGATTACCTCTATTATCATAAACATATTGATCCAAATATGCTATACTAAACTCATTGCCATAATTTTGGATATTTGAAACTTTTCCGTTAGTATTATAACTATAAGTTAATTTAAAATTCAATATACCGCTACTATTGTAATGGTCTTGTTCCAACAAATTATTATTAGTATTATATTTAAACTTAAATTTTCCATCAAAATTATTGCGAGTATAATGGCGTTCATAGCTTATAGTATCCCAATATGGAGTTTTTATCATCTCTATTAAACTCTCATCACCACCATTTTGAGAATTATATATATTAATTTCCATTAAATTATTCTCTTTATCATACTTGTAGAAAAAATCGCTGCCTTGTCCAGAAATCATTTTCATTATGAGATTTTTATTTCTATCGTAAACCAATGTAAATGGTTTCTGATTTATATTGGTTTCTTCAGTATATTTACCAAAACTATCTCTAAGCTGGAAAACATATTCTTTGTCCGATTTGACATTGCCAGTAAATTTAAATTGGTCAATTTCTAATTCTAAGTTTTTATTTTGCCCAATGACAGAGTTTGAAATAATACAAAGAAGTATAATAAATCTATAAAAAATATGATTCATGGTTTAGTGTAAATTATATTAACTTGTAAATATCTTCTGCATCCTCTCCATTTACTATTCTTTCGTTTGAACTATTTGTCCCTAATCTTTTATTAATAAAGATATGTGGATAGGCCATTACAGCCTTTTCAGTGCCAGGTTTAATAGTACAGGCACATATAGCTTTATCACATCCTGCGTTCAATAATCTTTTTAGTAGATTAGCTACACTATCTGGTCCTATAGCATAATCGCCCATCGAAAATATACCAACCTTTAGATTTTTCTTTTCAAGTATATCAATAAAATCTTTTTGAACAGGGTTACCCATTCCAAAATTACCCGGTACTTGAATATATCCAAACAACAACATATATTGATAAACTATATTTATTGTTTCAGATTTACCTTTATTTGGTTGGCCTCTCAAAGCGATTACTTCCATATTAATATAGGTGAATTGAGGTTTTATTCTGTAATTTAATATATCAAGACGCTTTCTCTATGGCGGTATCAAAACGGTTCACGCCGGTAACGCCATTTACTGTTTTTAACCGTTTGATCAGGTTGTCCAGGTGTTCCGTATCATTTACATAAACCATAATTGATCCTTCAAAAATTCCATTATCGCTATCAACAGTAATTGAACGCATATTCACCTTAAAATCGTGCGAAATAACGGTAGTTAGCTTATTGATCAGTCCCACATCATCAATGCCGGTAATTCTTAACCCGGTTAAAAATGCCAGCTCTTGTTGATTGGTCCAGCGCGCCTTAACAATGCGATAACCGTAATTGGCCATTAGCTTAGCTGCATTAGGACAATTGGTACGGTGAATTTTTATGCCGTCGCTAACAGTGACAAATCCAAATACATCATCACCCGGAATAGGATTGCAACAATTGGCCAGCTTATAATCTATCTTTTGCAGATCCTCGCCAATTAGCAACATGTCTGTGTCCTTGGCTTTGATGTTTCGCATCAGGCCCTGTACCTGGTCCGGATCTATTTTATCCTGCGGCTTGTTTTCTATTACTTTTTCAGATGCCTGGTATTCTTTCAGGTCCTTCATGTCAATGAGGCCTTTAGCTACATTGTAGAAAAGATCCTGTGTTGAAGGCAACTTAAAATAATAGCTCAGCTTATGTATGTTTTCAGAATTGTAAGTGATCTTTAATGATTTTAACTTACGTTCCAGTATCTCCTTACCGTCTTCAGCAACTTTTCGTTTCTCTTCTTTTAACGCTGATTTGATCTTGGCTTTGGCCTTTGCGGTAACCACAAAATTCAGCCAGTCTTCTTTCGGTGTTTGTTTGTTGGAGGTGATAACCTCTACCTGGTCGCCATTTTGTAGCTTATAGCTTAGCGGAACCAGCTTATGGTTAACCTTTGCGCCTATACAGCTTGCACCAACGTCGGTATGTATTTCGAACGCAAAATCAAGCGCGGTTGCATTTAATGGTAGCTGTATCAATGCACCTTTCGGTGTGAAGATGAATATCTCGTCAGAAAACAGGTTCATCTTAAAATCATCCAGGAATTCTAACGCGTTTGAATCCGGGTTTTTAAGCATATCACGTACTTTTTGCACCCACTGATCCAGCCCACTGTCTGATGATGACTCTTTATATTTCCAATGTGCCGCAAAGCCTTTTTCAGCTATCTCGTTCATACGGGTTGTACGTATCTGCACCTCCACCCATTGACCGCGTGGCCCCATTACCGTTGTATGTAACGACTCATACCCGTTAGCTTTTGGCGATGATATCCAGTCGCGTAACCTATCCGGATTGGGCCGGTATAAGTCTGTAACTATGGAGTAAGCTTTCCAGCAATCCGCTTTTTCATTTTCGGGCGTGCTATCCAATATCACCCTAATGGCAAAAAGATCATATACCTCTTCAAAAGGTATCGACTTTTTCTTCATTTTATTCCAGATGGAATGGATCGATTTTGGCCTGCCAAATATATCGGCAACCAGGTCCTGCCCCTCCAATACTTTTTTTACCGGTTCAATAAAATCCCGTATAAACTTCTCACGCTCGGCCTTTTTTTCGTTTAGCTTGTTTTTGATGAACTGGTAGGTTTCTCTTTCCATGTATTTCATAGAAAGATCTTCCAACTCGGATTTTATGGCGTATAAACCTAAACGGTGTGCTAACGGAGCATACAGGTAAACGGTTTCAGAAGAGAGTTTAAGCTGCTTATCGCGCGGCATAAACTCCATGGTGCGCATATTGTGCAGGCGATCGGCAAGCTTGATCAATATTACCCGTACATCATCGGCCAGGGTAAGCAACATTTTCCTGAAATTCTCGGCCTGTAATGAGCTGTTGGTATCAAACACGCCTGATATCTTGGTTAAGCCATCAATAATTTTAGCCACCTTTTTACCAAACTCACGCTCAATATCATCCAGTGTCATGTCGGTATCTTCAACCACGTCATGCAGTAAAGCGCAAACAATGGATGTAGTACCTAATCCAATTTCTTCGGCAGCAATCTGGGCAACGGCAATAGGATGATAGATATAGGGCTCGCCCGATTTGCGGCGCATGTCCTTGTGGCTTTCCAGGGCCATATCAAATGCCTTACGTATCATGCGCTTATCGCCCTTTTGCAAGGTTGATTTACTCGCACGCAGCAAAGCACGATATCTTTTTAGGATCTCGGTCTTTTCTACTTCCAGGTCAATTACTAATTCTTTCATGTTCAAGCCCTACCGGCATTTATCATAAACACGCAATAAACATTTTAATTGCATGTTATTATAAAATACAACAAAAAATTGCATTAATTTTGTAATAAGTAAAATTATGAAATTTATTGGTTTAATCTTACTCTGTTGTTGTTTCACGTTAGGGAAGCTAAAGGCCCAAACGCAGCCGCCTTACCCCAAAGAGGGCAAAAATGATACCATTAGGACGCTTGCCGTAAATGTTGACGGTGAGATGATACCATGGATAATCACCAAAGAGATAAACATTACCGATACCCGGATATTTAAGAGCAAAGAAGACCAGGATGCCTATAACCGCTTACGCTATAATGTGTATAAAGTAATACCTTATGCACACTTTGCAGGTTCAAGATACCGGCAATTAGAGCGTGACCTGGCTTTAACAGGCGATAAGAAAAAACAAAAAGAATTGGTTGGCGCCTGTGAAACCCAGATAAAGGATATGTTTAAAAAGGAGATCGAAAATCTGACAATTAGTCAGGGTGAGGTTTTGATCAAACTGATAGACAGGGAAACCAATAACACCAGCTATGAGCTGGTAAAACAAATAAAAGGAGGCTTTAGCGCCTTTCTGCTTCAATCGGCTGCCCGTATATTTGGCCATAATTTAAAAGAAACCTATGACCGGGATGAACAACGCGACATTGAGCAGATTCTTCAGCAAGCCGGCTATGATTCCTATAAAAATTAATAATGAGCGATAATAGCATCTACCGGTTTAATGTTCAACAGTTAAACGGTGAAGAACTCAGCTTGTCTGCCTACAAAAATAAAGTACTTTTAATAGTTAATACCGCTTCACAATGCGGGTTTACTCCACAGCTTAAGGACCTGGTAGCATTGAAAAACGATTTTGCCGGAAAAGACTTTGAAATACTGGCATTTCCATCAAATGACTTTGGCGGACAGGAGCCGCTTGAAGGCGAGGCCATAAGCCAGTTTTGCGAAAGTTATGGAGCAAACTATCCAATTTTTGAAAAGATAAGAGTAAGGGGCCCATATGCGGACCCGCTATACCAGTTTTTTGCAAACAAAAAAGAAAATGGCGTGCTTGGGTCAGTTCCCCGGTGGAACTTTCATAAATTTTTAATAAATAAGTCGGGTATTGTGACCGATTTTTTTTATCCGTTCACCAAACCCACATCTTCAAAAATTAAAAAAAAGATAGTGCGTTTATTAGCCGCAGGTAATTAATCATTATGCTTAAATTAGATATATTAGTGCTGCCGGTTCACCCTGATGATGCTGAACTGGGTTGCGCAGGCACTATTTTAAAACACATTGCGCTTGGTAAAAAAGTAGGGATTGTTGATTTAACGCGCGGCGAATTAGGTACCCGCGGTTCGGCAGAAATACGTGAGCAGGAAGCTGCCGCTTCTTCTAAAATACTGGGCCTGGCAGTGAGAGAAAACTTAGGGTTGCCCGATGGTTTTTTTGAAAACACAAAAGAATATCAATTAAAGGTAATTGAAGCCATACGCAAATATCAGCCTGAAATTATAATAACCAATGCTTACCATGATCGTCATCCTGACCATGAGCGGGCAAACCAGTTGGTTGAAACCTCGGCTTTTTTGTCAGGACTTAGAAAAATAGAAACTTATTATAATAGCGAGCTCCAGGAGGCGTGGCGGCCCGGGCTAATACTGCATTTTATACAGGATGCATATATTAAACCGGATATTTTAATTGATGTTACCGCTCAATGGGATAAAAAAATTGAAAGCATAAATGCATTTGGCTCGCAATTTTTTAATCCAAACTGGGAAAATGAGCCGCAGACTTATATCTCATCGCCCGAGTTTATACAGGTAATTGAAGCCCGCGCGCGCGAGTTTGGCAAGGTTATAAATGTAAAATATGCCGAAGGCTTTACTTCAGGAAGGATTTTAGGCGTAAATAGTTTATTTGACCTTCTGTAAGAAATTCAATTAAAGGTTTCAAGGTTTTGCATTTAAACCCTGTACTCTTACATATTCAAATCGGTTATTGGTATCGTTCCTTTCACGTCTGAGTTTATTTTCCTTAGCAAGTTTTAACAATATGCCTGATAATTCTGAAGTCTTAAAATCAGAGTTAAAATTATCTTTACAAAAATCAGCTATTGAAGATATGGACTGCGGTGTATTAAAGAAATCGGTAGATAATAGTTGATTCAAGATCTTTGTAGCTCCCGGCTTTTTGCGGCCCGAAGAAAAAGGATAACTTTCTGTATCATTTTCCAATCTTGATTTACGACCCTTTTTGTTATGCTCATTGCCATCTCCATCTCCTCTGTCAGATTCGAGCATCGCATCAAACAACTTGTCAATAATTTTAACTTGTACGGCTTCGGATTTAAATGAATTTACAACCTCTGAAATTTCAATCAGTTGTTTTTTTAGTTTCTCAATTTGTTTGCTCATGATTGCTAATCGATTATTATTTAGCAGAAAAATTAATATATAAACAGGTATAATTTGGAGTATTACCTTTTATTTTTTAAAAAATAGTTATATTAATTTTATATAGGGAACTAACGGCAAACATACGATTATCGTATAAATACTTGATTATGCAATTGCTTATTTAATACCTAAAATAAGTGGTTGTAGCAACATTATTACAATTTTATAATGTGTTTATAATGTGGCTGATATCTTTTCAAGAACGGCTAACCCTTCATCAATATGATCCTCATCCATAATAAGCGCCGGCCTAAACCGTATGGTACGTTCACCACAGCCTAAAAATAGTACATTTTGTGCTAAACCCTTCCGGATAAAATTATCGCGCATCGTTTGATCGGGGAAATCAAAAGCGGTTAACAACCCCTTGCCACGCACATTGCTGATAACCGGGTGCTTTTCGGCAATTTTTAAAAGCTCATTCTGTAAGTATTTGCCACTTTGAGCGGCCTTATTACATAAATCATCCTCTTCAATAATTTCCATGATCTTTGATGATCGCACCATGTCAACCAGGCTACCGCCCCAGGTTGAATTGATGCGCGATGAAACTTTAAATACGTTGGTTTCTATCTCATCAACCCTGCGGCTGGCCAATATGCCGCAAACCTGCATTTTTTTACCGAAAGCGATAATGTCGGGCCGGGCGTTTTCGCCGAAATGCTCATGGCACCAAAATTTCCCGGTAAGGCCAACACCGGTTTGTATTTCATCATAGATCAACAATGCCTCGTTTTCATCAGCCAATGTGCGCAGTTGCTCCATAAATTCTTTACGCACATGATTGTCGCCA